>Ga0307516_10000470_pt1 | contig 53445 bp, 56 predicted proteins | sample 19_EM_MG_FD_203310 | JGI IMG/M metagenome (GOLD analysis project Ga0307516, IMG submission 203310) | Populus trichocarpa ectomycorrhiza microbial communities from riparian zone in the Pacific Northwest, United States - 19_EM | ecosystem: Host-associated > Plants > Roots > Unclassified | place...
ACGTCGTTGCGGCGGGCGCCGGTCGAACTGCCGCCGCCCTTGAACCAGCTGACGAACCGGGAGCGGGAGGTGCTCGAGCGGCTCGCCGCCGGCGACAACAACGCGCGCATCGCCCGGCACCTCGGCGTGACCGAGAAGACGGTGCGAAACCAGCTCACGGTCGTCTTCACCAAAATCGGCGTGACGGACCGGGTCCAGGCGGCCCTGCTCGCCCGCGACGCCGGCATCGGCGGCTGACGGCGTACGGCTCGATGTCCCGCACGCCGCGGGACATGCGCCCCATGTGCCCGGGACGGCCAGGCGGAAGAGTCGCTCCACGAGGAGCACAGCCAGCAACTGGCGAGAAGGAGGAACTATGACGAACCCTAAGCAACCGCTCTACTACCTGGTGGTGGCGAAGACCTGGGTGCACGCGTATCCGACGCTGAAGCATCTCCTCGCCGACCAGACGATCACCTTCCACCACTGCGGTGGGCTCGAGTTCTTCGACAGCGGGGGTTGCAGGTACGCCCCGATGATCGACCAGGATTGGAAGATCACAAACCTCGAGCGAACCAGCGACCGGGCGAATCGGGCGCTGGTCACCAGGCGCGTCCGCAACGCCCTTCAGGAGGTTCGGCGCGGTTTCATCCAGAACCCCGCGGAGGCGATCGGGAAGCTCAACCTGGGCAACTCCCGTACCGATCCGCCGATCACGGCCAGGCTCGTCTCGGAGCGCTCCAAACCGTCCGAAATGGTATTCGAGGCCATCGTCAACGGAGCGCAGGAGACGTTCACGGTCAACAACGACACGTTCGTTCTCCTCGACGAGGGCTCCACCCTGGAGGACGTTGTCAGGAACAACCTGGCGCTCCTCAACGGAAAGGCCCACGACGACGGAGAGCACCACGACGACGGAGAGCCCCACCAACCGGGCGGCGACCACACCGAGGGGACCAGCTGGGCCCATCGGCTGTGTCACGCCGTCGGCGCCTGCTGACGAGCCGGAACGCGCCGAATCCGATCGGGGGTGCAGGATGCGCGGGAATGCCGGGCGAGGCCGGCTTCATCGGTGGGCCGCCGTGGTGACGACGGTCGCCACGGTCGGCGCACTCGTGCTGGCCGGGCAGGTCGTCGACGTTCCCGCGGAACCCGGCGGGCCGGTCGCGCTCACCACGACGATGGCGTTGTCCTTCACGACTATGGGCGCGCTCGTGCTCGCCGGCGCACCCCGGCATGCCGTGGGCCGTCTGATGCTGGCGGCCGGACTCGTGGCCTCGGTCGCCGCCGTGGCCACGAGCTGGACCAACTGGCTCGCCCTGGCCTGGCTCAGCAAATGGACGTGGTGGCTTCCCTTCGGGCTCATCTTCCTCGCCCTGCTGCTGTTTCCGGGCGGCCGGCTGCCCTCGCCCCGCTGGCGGCCCCTCGCCGTCCTGATCGCCGCCGCCACCGCGGTCACGACCGTGGCGCTGGCCGTCGCCGCCGCTGATCATCCGACCACCCTGCTGACCTCGTTCGACCAGCCGTTGACGCCGCGGGCGAGAGTCTTCCTCGGCGTCGCTTTCCTGGCCCTGCTGGTCTCCCTGATCGGCCTGCTCGGCGTCGTCGTCTCGCTGTGGCGGCGCTGGCGTCGCGCCGACGGGCTCACCCGCCGGCAGCTCGCCTGCCTGCTGCCCGGCGCGGCGCTGCTGGCCATGACCCTGATCTTCGATGTCATCGGCCTGCCCGGGCTATGGCCGATCATCGCCGTCACGATTCCGCTCGGCATCACGGTGGCGGTGTTGCAGTACCACCTGTACGGCCTGGACCAGATCATCAACCGTACGGTCGTGTGGCTCGTCATGACCGTCCTGGTGATCGCGGCCTTCACCGCCGTCGTCGCGCTGCTGCGCAACGCCCTGACCGGCAGCGCGGACGATCGGGCGTCGGTCTTCGCGACCGGGATCATCGTGCTGACCTTCCAGCCGCTGCAACGGCGGGTGCAGGGCTCGGTCAACCGGATGCTCTACGGCGAGCGCGACGATCCGTACGCCGTCATCGCGCGGCTCAGCGAGCTCCTGGGCCACACCGCCGAGCCCACCAAGGTCCTGCCGTCGCTCGTGAACGCGATCGCCGAGTCGCTGCGGGTGCCCTACGTCGCGGTCGAGCTGGACGGCCCGTACAGCCCGCGCCTCGCCGCCCAGCACGGTAAGCCCACGGACGACGTCGAGTCGATCGCGATGCTCGCGCACGGGGAACGGGTCGGGCGGTTGCTCGTCGCCCAACGGCGGCCCGGTGACCGGTTCAGCCGCCGGGAGCACCGGCTCCTCGAGGATGTGGCGTTGCACGCGGCGGTCGCGGCGGAAGGGCTGCGCCTCATCCACGATCTTCAGGAGTCGCGGGAGAGGCTCGTGGTGGCCCGCGAGGAGGAGCGCCGGTGCCTTCGCCGAGAGCTCCACGACGGCGTGGGGCCCGGCCTGGTCGGGATGTCCATGGAGCTGCAAGCGGCGCGCCGGTTGCTGGACGCCCCCGCGCGGGCGGACGAGCTCCTGGGAATCCTCGCGAACGATCTCGCCCTCTGCATGTCCGAGGTCCGGCAGCTCGTCGACCAGCTTCGGCCCGCCGCGCTGGACAACGGTCTCGAAGCGGCGCTCCGGCTGGAGTGCAAACGGTTCGACAATCCCGGGCTGGCCGTGTCCCTCACCGGTGACTCCCACCTCGGCGCCCTGCCGGCCGCGATCGAGGTGGCGGTCTACCGGGTGGTGGGCGAGGCGCTCACCAACGTCGCCCGTCACTCGGCGGCCCGCAACTGCCGGATCACCGTCGCGACGGGGAGGAACCTCACCGTCGAGATCGCGGATGACGGCACCGGAATGCCGGCGTCGATCCGGCACGGCATAGGCATCAACTCCATGCGCGAGCGCGTCGCGGAGCTCGGTGGCAGCCTCGACCTGGAGACGTCACCGAAGCGGGGAACGACCGTACGGATCCGCCTTCCGCTCGGCGTGATCGCCGCCCAGGCCTGACCTGGGCCGTGTCCCCGGGCGCGGATTCCCGTCGCGACGGGACAACGGTCTCTGATGATCGGGACACTCGTCCAGCCAGTCTCGTGGTGCAGCACGACCCGCCTTTCGAGCCGGTCGTCCACCCACGAGCGAGGACTGCGACATGGCCATCAAGACGGTCGATCCGGCACACCGACCCACCCTGTGGAACACCGCTCAGACCGAGATCACCGCGCTCGTCCGTGCGGCGGCCGGCGGTGACGAGACAGCTTGGCGGCACCTGGTCGCCCGCTACAACCGCCTCGTGTGGGCGGTGGCTCGGCGCTTCCGGCTCGGCGACGAGCAAACGGCCGACCTCGTGCAGTCGGCCTGGCTGCGGCTGATCGAGAACATCGGGGCCATCCGCGATCCGGAGCGGTTGCCGGGCTGGCTGGTCCGGACCACCACCCGTCTGGGGATCGCCGCCGTCCACGCGGCCGGTCGCGAGGAGCGGCTCGCCATGGACGGCAGCATCGCGGACACGCAGGAGGGCCCGGAGGTGTGCACGCTCCGCCTCGAACAACGAGCGATCGTCGCCCTGGCGATAAGCCGCCTGCCGCACCGCGATCGCACGCTGCTGCACCTGCTGGTCGTCGAAGAGACGAGCTACGACCAGATCTGCCGGGTGCTCGCCATGCCCAGGGGAAGCATCGGACCCAACCGGGCCCGGGCGCTGCGCCGGCTGCGATCCGAGCTCGAGAGCCTCGATGTGATCGACGCGGCGATCGCGTAGCCGGGCCGACGCGTCCCACAGTCGATCAGCCAACCGGTGACAAGCCCACCGGCTTGGCCACGCCATTGGTAACCCCCGACCGGAAAGGTGATTCCGCAGGTCAAACGGCCTAGGAACGGCCGAAGACTCCGCCGATCCCCCGGCCGGCCGGGGGATCACCACACGGAAGCCGTAACGAGCGAAACCGAGTGGGATCCTTACGATGGGAGCAGAAAAGCTCTCATCAATCGAGAACCCCGATGAGCAAGGTCAGCGATCATGCAGCTGGCCTGCGGAAACTTGTGGGCGATACTGGGATCGAACCAGTGACCTCTCCGGTGTGAACGGAGCGCTCTCCCGCTGAGCTAATCGCCCTCAACGGAGTCAGACTCTACCGGACCCTCGCCCGCGCACGCGAACCAGGGCCCCCGCGCGTCAGCCTCCGGCGAGGAAGTTCCAGATCACCGACGCCAGGTCGACTCCCGTGGTCAGCTTGACCGAGAGCCAGACTACCGCGGAGATGAAGATGAAGCCTGCCGTGCCGATCAGGGCGCGCATCGGCAGCGATTGCCGCAGCACCCAGTGGGTCCAGGACTGGACGTGCCTCTTGGTGAAGTGCAGCAGCCTGCGCGCCCAGTGGAACTCCACCGCCCAGATCGCCAGGCCGAGGATCACGATCGCCCAGCCGGGGCCGGGGAACGGGATCAGCACGATGCCCACCGCCACGACCACGGCGCCCAGCACGCCGATGCCGATCTTCAGCGCGAGGCGCCCGGTGGGGTTGGCGCGGATGCGGTCCAGCACGCCCAGAGGTGAGTGATCCTCGGGTGGGGTTTCGGTCAGGGGTTCCGATTGGGACATCTCGTTCACTTTCGCGGCAAAGTCTTCGGGCTCCCGGTCATTTCATCCCCTAGTGTTCCCCGCCCCCGTCACTACCCGGGAGGAATGGACGTTACCGGAGTGAGTCAACTGCTGGACCACCCGACGCCGGGCGGAACCGAGTACATGGGCAGAACAGGACAAGATACCGTTTAACGGCTCGTTCGGAGAGCTTATCGGAACCGCCTTCCCACTACTGGGTGAGATCAGCGTATGGCGGAGCGTAATGACAGGGATCACCTGAGTATGGGAAACGCGGGGTTCACCAGCCTCGCAGCGGTGCCGGGGGGAGTTCGTCCATGAGTACCATTCGTCCAACGACCGTCGAGGTCGAAACCTCGCTGCGGCTCGTAGCGCCAGATGCCACGGCTCTGCCCGTGCGCGCCAGTCTGCGGTACGACCCAGCCGACCCGTACGCGGTCCACGTGTTGTTCCACGCAGAATCAGCCGGTGGGGAAGCCGTTAGCTGGTCCTTCGCGCGCGAACTGCTCGTGACCGGGCTCGATGAGCCCGCGGGCATCGGGGACGTCCGGGTGTGGCCGTGGGCCACGCCGCGGGGCGACTTCGTCGCCCTCGCGCTGTCGTCGCCAGACGGCAACGCGCTGTTCGAAGTGCCGCGCAGCGTCCTGGTCCGGTTCCTGCGGCGCACCTACGTGGTGGTGCCGCGGGGCCGCGAGTCCGAGCATCTGGACGTGGATGCGGCAGTGAACCGGCTGCTGGCCGGTAGATAACGACAGGGAATTACCGGGGCGACCCGCGCGGACACTGCCGGTCCGCGCGGGTCGCCTTTTTGCTACCGGCGGAGGAGAAACGGACAGAGGCCGGGTTAAAGCGGAATCCGGGCAGAAAGCGAATAGCGCCATCGAACGGTCTTTATGCCAGATTTGACCCTTGTTTTCCGGCTCGCGTCGCCGATCTGGCCCAGCACCTGCACTGACACGTGCATCCCTGGTCACGGCCCGATACGGTCGGCTCGATGGTCACCTCCACCGCGCGCCTGAGCCGGTCCGCCCCCGCCCCGAACTGGGCCGGCGTGGGCACCTGCACGCTGCCCGAGACAGACCTGGCGACGCCGCATCCCACGCCGCGCCGGCTGCCGTACCATCTCCTGGCGCTGACCACCGCCGGGCACGGCACGGTCGAAATCGACTTCGCCATGCAGCGGTGCCGGCCCGGCACCCTGCTCTGGATCCGGCCCGGCCAGGCGGTGCGCTTCGGCATCGAGCCGGGGCTGGACGCCACCCTGGTCTCCTGGGACCGCGAATTGCTCTCGGCCGCCGACGTCACCGGCGTACCGGTCGATGATCTTCCCGGGCCGAGCCGCTGGCAGCTCGCCGGCGAGGACGAGGACGCGGTGATCACCGAGGTCGCCCAGCTCGGGGTCGACTGCACCCGACACCGGTCCGGCGCGGTCGCCGCCGCGCTGCTACGCCATCAGCTCGCGGTGCTGCTGCTGCGGATCGCCCTGCTGGCGACCGGGAACGACCGGCGCGCCGCCACGACGAGCGCCGAGAGCCGGACCTTCGCCCGGTTTCGCCGCGATCTGGAGGACGGCCATCCGCACAGCCGGCGGGTCGAGGACTACGCCGCCCGGCTCGGCTGCTCGGTGCGCACGCTGACCCGGGCCTGCCTCGCGGTCACCGACCGCACCGCGAAGCAGGTCGTCGACGACCGGGTCGCCCTCGAGGCCCAACGGCTGCTGGCCTGCACGGAGCTGTCGGTGGCCGAGATCGGCCGCCGGCTCGGCTTCGGCGAACCGACCAACTTCGGGCGCTTCTTCCACCGCGAGGTGGGGCTGAGCCCGGGCGCTTTCCGGGCCACCGCGGCGGCCGCGATGCCCGACCAGGTGGCCGACGACGTGGCCGACATCGGCGCTCGGGTCCCGGCCCAGCGACTGGCCGCCGACTGATGGGAAATCGCTCACCGTGATGCCCGAATTCCCATAATTCCCGGGGCGCGCGAGGGGCGCGAGCTTCGACGCGGCATGATGGAGGGGTGCAGATCTCCGCGCGCGGCGACTACGCGGTACGGGCGGCGCTGAGCTTGGCCAACGCCTACCCGGCCCTGATGTCCGCCCAGGCCATTGCCCAGGACCAGACCATGCCCCGGAAATTCCTCGAGGCAGTGCTGGCAGACCTGCGCCGCGCCGGGGTGGTCAGAGCTCAACGCGGCGCCGAAGGTGGCTACACGCTGTCACAGAGTCCCCGGGACGTGACGATCGGTCAGATTCTGCGGGCCGTGGACGGTCCACTCGCGGGTGTCCGCGGGCTGCGTCCCGAGGAGACGAAATACTCCGGCGCGGCCGAAAACCTGCCCAATCTCTGGGTCGCCGTCCGCTCCGCCGTCCGCGAGGTCGTCGACGAGGTGAGCCTCGCCGAGCTGATCAGCGGGCGCATGCCGGCCCACGTCCGCAAGCTCACCACCAGGCCCGATGCCTGGCAGCCCCGCTGAGGGGTTTGCCGAAACGCACTATCGGGAATCTTCCGGTCCCTGGCACTCCACGGAAGGACTCCCCCGATGGGCATCATGTTCCGCAGTCGTAAGAAGTTCGGGCCGCTGATCCTGAACTTCACGCAGCGGGGATTCTCGTCCTGGTCCATCAAGATCGGACGCTGGTCCTGGAACTCGAAGGCCCGGGCGCACCGCGTCGACCTGCCCGGCCCGCTGTCGTGGAAGCAGGACAAGTCCTGACCGAGGGGGCGAGCGGCGGGCTCAAGCCCCGGCGATGACCACGTCGCCGCCCAGCCGACCGTGCTCCGGCCGCCGGGTCACCGACCCGGCGGTCAGCAGCGCCTGCAGCACCCGGGTCGCGTCCGCGGCCCGGTAGACCGTCTCGGTCAGGGCGAAGGTCCGCAGCTCGGTCACCGTCGCCTCGCCCACCTCGGCGAGATGCGCCAGCAGCTCACGGCGCAGCGGGCCGGGATGCGGGTTCAGCGAGATGTCGATGAGGTGCCGCTCGGGGTCACCGGGATCGCGGTAGCGCACCCCGGCATACTCGTCGACCGCCCACAGCACATCCTTGAAACTTTCCAGGTTCTTGCCCGACTGGGTGGCGAACACCAGCACCTCGCCGGGCTCCTCGCCGACCGCCAGCTCCACCGCGGCGACCAGCGGGAAGCCCGCGGCACGCAGCTCCGCGCGGTAGTCGTCGGCCCGGAAGCCGGCGGCCGGGACCACGATCACCGCCTCCGCGGGCTTGCCCGCGGTCAGCGCCGCGACGGTCGCGGGCAGCGGCGGCGCGCCGGCTGCCGTCGCATCCAGAAAAGCCAGCAGCGGTACGCGCCCAGCGCCGACCGCCTGCAGGGCCACCGCGAGCCGCGCATCCGTGCCACCGGGCATGGCGTGGACGGTCAGTCCCGCCGCGGCGCCGGCCTCCTGCTGGACGGCGGCGAGCTGCGCACCCACCCCGGCAACCTCCTCACCCAGCGCGACCATCGTCAGCTCACGCCCCCGGACCAGGTCGGACTGTTCCACGAAGACCCGCAGCGCGGCCTGCGCCAGCTCCGGCCCCGCATCGGCGTACCCGTGGACGTAGGTGGCGCGGCGGGCCCGGTGCAACGCGGCGGGCGCCCACGCCTCGAGGTGGCGGACGAGAATCTCACGCTTGACGTCGGCAACGCTGTCAGCGGTCATATCCGAGTTATACGGCGTCGCGTCCGCGCAGGTGGGGCCGGGTCACCGCAAGCCGGGTCTTGTACCGAGGGTGTCCGGGCAGACACTATGAGACACGTGGCACCTCCGCTCGCCGAACTCACCGCCCAGGCGCAGACTCTCACCTCCGCCGGCGACCTCGCCGCTGCCAGGGACGTGCTCGCCGACGCGCTGGATCCGGCCGACGCCGATCCGCAGCGCGCCTCCCCCGACCTGGCGCTGGCCGCGGCGCTACAGGCCCGGATCCTGATCGCCCTCGGCGACCCGCACGCGGCCCGCACCTGGGCCGGCTTCGCGCACGCCGCGGAGGAGCGCCTGCACGGCCCGCACGACGAGCGCACCATCGCCGCGGCGGCCACCCACGCGGCCGTGCTGCACCGGGTGGGCAACCACGGCCGGGCGGCGCAGCTCTACCACGACCTGGTCGGCGAACTGACCGCAGTGGACGGCCCGCTGTCGGCGCGGGTCCTGGCCGCCGAGGCCGACCTGGCCACCACCGAGCACGCCGCCGGGCACTGCACGGCCGCCCGGGACCGGCTCGCCGACGCCTGGGCCCGGCACCACGAGGCACACGGCGAGGACTCCCCGGCGGGCATCAAGATGCTGGCCCGGCTCGCCGCGATGGAGCGCGAGTGCGGCCACGCCGGCAGCGCGCTGCGGCATTTCAGCCAGGCCCAGGAGCTGTGCGCCCGCTATCTGCCGCCGGACCATCCGCTGGGCCGGCAGGTCGCCCGGCTGGCCGGGGCGGAGGCCTCGGGCCGGCACGTGTGCGGCCGGGTGCAGCGCTCGTCCGGCCCGGCCTCCGGCGGCCCGGCGGCGGGCGTCACCCGGGTGCCGGCGACAACCCCGGGCGTCCATCCGGTACGCCATGAGCCTCCCGCCCTGGGCGACCCGACCGGCCGGCACGCCCGCGCCGAACCGCCGATTCCCCTGCCACTGACCTCACCGGCCGCCCCACCGGCTGAGCCGGCCCCGGCACGCCTCGAAGTGACTCCGCCGCCGCGGGTATCGGGGTTCGCTCCGCAGCGCACCGAGATGCCGCCGACCGTGGCCCGTTCGGCCGCACCCGGCGAGCCGCAGGAGGCCTACCGGTCGGCCGGGCCGTCGCAGATCTGGCCCGTGCCGCAAACAGCCGACCCGGCGCAGCCCGAACAGACCTGGCCCACCTCACCGTCGGCCCAGCCCGAACAGACCTGGCCCACCTCGCCATCGGCCCAGCCCGAACAGACCTGGCCCACCTCGCCATCGGCCCAGGCCGGTCAGGCGCGGGCCGAGCCGGCCACGGGTGCCTGGTCCGGGCCTCCCCCGGCGGTGCCGGCCCAGGCCCGGCAGCCCTGGCCGGAGACCACTTCGCAGCCGCGGATGGCCGCTTCCGCCCCGCCCGTCGAGGAGGCACCCGGTGTCCGGGCGGTGCCGCCGCAGGTGTGGGTCGTGGAGCCACCCGGACCGTGGCCGCCCGACTCGTTGCCGCCGGCCGCGTACCCGCCCGAGGAATATCCACCCGGCCCCCGGCTGCCGGTGGAGCAGTCCGCCGTGTCCGTCGTCGACCGGCGGTTGCCCGTACCGGTGGAACGGCCGGACCGGCACTCCGCCCGGCAGGCTCTCGTGCTGGCCGGCGTGCTCGTCGCCGGGATCGCGGCCGCGGCCGCGATCGTGATCGCGACGCTGCCGGACGACAACGCCCGCCCGGCCGCCGCTCCCTCCGCCGGCGCGACCACCCCCGCCTCCCCGTCGCCACCGGCCGCCTCGGCGTCCGTGCGGCCGACCAACGCCGCCGTCGCCCCGACCGATGTGAAGCTCCGGGACAACCGGGACAGCGTCTCGCTGACCTGGCGGTATCCCAAGGGCTCGGAGGGCCCGGTGCTGATCTCCGGCGGCCGGACCGGGCAGGAGCAGCGGGCGTTCCAGCAGTTGCCCGCCGGCACCACCGAGTACGTCGTGTACGGGCTCAACCGGCAGAACAACTACTGCTTCTCCGTGGCGGTCGTCTACACCGTCGACCAGGTCGCCGCGTCCGAGGCCGTGTGCACCAAACGCAAGTAACCGACTTGCAACCGAGCAACACCTCAGCAATCACCATCGGCTTCCGATCGCAACGGGTGCCGAGGACCCCAGCCGGGGACCCACGGGGGAAAGCGGGAGCACGAGTGACGACGGAGGCGGCGCAAACGGCCGGTGCCGTGGTCGTGATCGAGCGGACGGCGCTCGAGGCGACCCTGGTGGAACTCGAGAGCCGCCCGCAGGCCCAGTTCCGGTCGGTGGCGGCGCCGGCCGCCTCGATCGAACAGCGGGCCGACGACCTGGGCGAGCAGGACCTGGTCATGCGGGCACGGCTGCTGCGCGCCCACGCGCTGGTGCGCGAGGGCCGCTCCGAGCAGGGCGGTCAACGGGCGCACCAGGTGCTGGCCTGGGCCCAGCAGCACGATCATCCGTTCCTGCTGACCCGCGCGCACCGGCTGCTCTCCATCTTCTACCGGCAGATCGGCGACCTCTCCGAAGGGCTCAGCCACGCGGTGCAGTGCGTCGCCAACCTCACCGAGGACGAGCCGCAGAACATCCGCGCCCGGCACCTGATGACCCTCGCCGTGGCGCTGGACGAGAGCGGCTCGACCGAGGAGGGCGACCGCCGGTTCCGGGAGGCGCTCACCATCGCCGCGGCCGTCGGCGACCACGAGCTGACGATGAACATCCTGAACAACATGGCCTACACGGCCTTCGAGAACGACAACGAGGCCGGTGCCCGCGAACTCGTCGGCCACATGCGCGAGGTCCAGGCCCGCGGCGGGCTGGAATTCGGCGCCCTCGAACTCGACACGATCGCCCGGATCGAGATGATGAGCGGCGACTACGCCGCGGTCGAGCAGGCGCTGCACGACATCCTGGACGGCCCGACGTCCAGGATCCTCAGCCACGAGGGCGACGCCCCGGCCGTGTGCATGCTCACCCTGGCGGAGGCGCGCCGGCTCGACCGGCGCTACAAGGCCGCCCAGGAGGCGCTGGACGCCGCGGTCGCGCTGGCCGGCGAGCGCGGCCTCGACCGGGTACGGGCACAGGCCCGCGAGGAGCAGGCGGCCCTGTTCGCCGCCACCGGCCGGTACCAGGAGGCATACGCCGAGCACCGCGCGTTCCATGCCGCCGCGTCGGCCCTGCACTCGGTGCAGCGGGCGGCGCAGGCCCGGGCGTTGCAGGCGGTCTTCGAGGCGACCGAGGCGCGCCGGGCCAGCGACCACTTCCGGGAGATGGCCCACCGCGACGCGCTGACCGGCCTGTGGAACCGGCGGTACGTCAACGAGCGGCTGCCCGCCCTGCTCAGCGAGGCCGTCGCCCAGCGCACCCCGCTGTCGCTGGCGATCCTGGACCTGGACCACTTCAAGCGGATCAACGACACGCTGTCGCACAGCACCGGGGACACGGTGCTGCAGGAGGTGTCCCGGATGCTGATCGACTCGGTGACCGGGCCGATGATCGCGGCGCGGATCGGCGGCGAGGAGTTCCTGCTGGTGCTGCCGGGCGTGGCGGCCGAGGAAGCGGCCGAGCGCTGCGAACGGCTGCGGCTGCGGATCCGGGCGCACGCCTGGGAACCGATCACCGGTACGACGCCGGTGACCACGAGCATCGGCGTCACGACCGCGCCGGAGGGCCGGGCCACCAGTTCGTCGCTGCTGTCGCTGGCGGACCGCAACCTGTACGTGGCCAAGCGCGAGGGCCGCGACCGCGTCGTGGCCGACCTCTGATCAGCACGTCGGCTTCCGGCATCGGCGCACCCGCGCCCGGAAACTACAGATCGAGGTCGACGGCGAGCGGATAGTGGTCGGAGGCGTACTCGGCCTCGGCGCCGCGCACCACCCGTAGGTCCCGCGCGCGGGCCGCGATCGAGGGGCTGGCCAGCAGGTAGTCGAGCCGCATCCCGGCGGCGGAGAACTCGTGGCCGCCGCCCCGGCTGGTCGGCACGGTAAGCCCGCCACCCGCGTCCAACGGCCCCCGCTCCGCTTCCCGACAGGAAACGGCCCGCGGCCACAGGTCCACGAAGCCCACGGCCTCGAAGGCCGCGATCGCGCGCGTGTCCGCCGTACCGTCGGCGGCGAGATGCCGGCGGCGGTACGGCTCGCTGAGCGCCGCCAGCCGCCGCGTGTGATCCGTTACCGGGTCCAGGGCGTTGAGGTCGCCGGCGAGCAGCACAGGCCCCCTGGCGGGCCGGTGCCGCGCGGCGAGGAAGCGGGCCTCCCGCATCCGCCGGTACGGCGAGACCGGATTGAGATGGGTGCTGACCACAGTGAGCTGTCCCGCGGTGGTCGGCACCCGAACGCTTGCCGCGGCGTGGTGCAACCGCCACCGGACCCCGGACCAGTCGACGATCCGCAGCGGCGGCCGGACCAGCACCGCGACGGCCTGGCCGAAGACGGAGGGCGCCAGGAACGGCGTCATGCCCAGCGCCCCGGCCACCTGGCGCATCCGCGCGCCCGGGAACCCGCGCAGTTCCTGCAGCGCGAGGATGTCCGGCCGCTCCCGCCGCAGCAGGGTGAGCAGGGCGTCGAGCCGGCCGCCGCTGCCACCGGTCCGGATATTCCAGGTGAGGAGGCGGATCGTCACCGCACCGCCTCGGCCGGGCCGGCCGGCGTGGCGGTCCCGGTCGGTTCCTCGGCCGCGTCCCGTTCGGCGGGCTCGCCGGCGTCGGCCCGGTTGCCCTCGGCCACGTCGGCGTTGGGCCGCAGCACGAACCAGAGCAGGGTCATCCAGCAGGCCGTCAGCACGCCCGCGCCGAGGACGTCCGTCGGGTGGTGCATGCCCCGGTACATCCGGGACAGGGCGACCCCGGTCGGCATGATCACCGCGAGGGCCACGAAGAGCCACCGCCACCAGGCCCGGACCCGCGGCACCACCAGCACGGCGATGGCGACGTAGAGGCACATGGTCGCGGCGATGTGCCCGGACGGGAAGGAAGACGTGGGCATCTGGCCGTCGAGCTGCTCGACCGGCGGGCGCGGCCGGCCCACGGCGGCGGCCGAGGTCAGGAACAGGCTCAGCTCGCCGAACATGGCCAGCACCACGAACAGCACCGGGCGCCAGCGCCGCCACAGGGCCACCGCCAGCGGGCAGAAGACCAGCGAGACCAGCAGGATCATGTGGGTGTCGCCGGCCTTGCTCCACAGGTAGCTGAGGTCGTCGAGCGAGGGCGTGCGGAACGTCTGCAGCCAGCGGACGAAGCCCACGTCGGCGGACCGGATCCAGGTGCCCTCCGTGTGGTTGGTGACGGCCCAGCCCAGCACGTACAGCACGCCGAAGGTGAAGACCCAGCCGACGAGCAGTTCGGCCGCGCCCGCCCACGGGTACGGCAGCAGCTTCTCCTCATCCGGTGCCGGGGTGATGTCGTGTCCCGCCTCCGGCTCCAGTCCCTCCTCCCACGGGCCGACCGGGCTGCCGACCTCGCGGCGCCACAACCGGAAGGCGTACGCGGTCACGCCGAGCCAGGCGGCGCCGAGCAGCCAGCCGGCCAGCACGTCGGAGAGGAAGTGCACGCCGAGCGCGAGCCGGGTGCAGCCGACGAGCACGACGATCGCGGCGACCAGCGCGATCACGGCCTTGCGCCAGCGCGGCGCCACGGCGGGCAGGAAGACCAGCAACAGCGCGCCGTACGCGACGAACGAGCCGAGCGCGTGCCCGCTCGGGAAGCTGTTGCCCGGCGCGGCCGACACCGGCAGGTCGACGACCGGGCGCAGCCGGCCGACCAGCGTCTTGAGCGACGGGTCGAGCAGCAGCGCACCGACGCCGGTGACGACCAGGTAGGCCGCGAGGCGGGTGCGCCGCCGGATCAGCAGCAGCACGACGGCGACGGCGACCAGCCACATCAGCACCGGCCGGCCACCGAGATCGGTCAGCGCCTCCAGCGCGGTGACGACCGGTTTGTGCGGCGCCACGAGCCGGTTCAGCCCGTCGGCCACGCCGTGGTCGAGGCGCTGCAGGGGGTCCCAGCGCAGCCGCACCAGCAGCAGGAGCAGGCCGAAGCCGAGCCCGACCGCCACCACCGCGAGCAGGCCCAGGAGGCTGCGACCGGTGAAATGCCGCAGCGGCGCCCAGCCGAGGATGCGGTGGATCCTGCCTTCGTCGGTGGACATCGTGGGCTCCTGCTCGATCGGGGTCCGGCGCCGTGGTGCGCGGGACTTACCCTCATCGCTCGGAGCTCACACCGGGGTCGCGCTGCCGCGGCACCTCCCCTTCTCCCTCGTTCGGCGCCGGCGGGTCGAAGGAGGCCAGGTCCGCGGCCGGGCCCGGCTCCCACTGATCGTGCTGAGCGGGGCGGGCGACCCCGACGCGCTGCGCCTCCAGCTGGGCCGCGAAGGACAGCCCGAGGAAGAGCGAGATGCCGGTGAGGTTGGCCCAGAGCAGCAGCGCCATGATCGCGGTCAGCGGGCCGTAGGTGGCACCGAAGCCGTCGCTGACCCCGACGTAGCCGGCCAGCAGCAGGCTGGCCACCCACCACAGGACCGTGGACAGCGTCGCGCCGAACAGCAGCCAGCTCAGGGCCGGCTGCCGGCGCCGCGGCGCGTAGCGGAACAGCAGACCCACCGCGAAGACGATCAGGATCAGGCTCAGCGGCCAGCGGACCAGGTCCCAGGCCGTCTCGGCGCCGCCGCCCCAGCCGAACTGCCCGGCCAGCGAGTCGCCCGCCGAGTCCCCGGCGACCAGCAGCAGGAAGCCGAAGAGCGCGGGCAGGCCGGCGATCAACGCGAGCACCGCCGCGCGGAGGTACTTCCGCGGGGCGGGACGGTCGCGCTCGACGCCGTAGATGCGGTTGGCGCCCCGCTCGATCTGGGCCATGGCGGTGGTCAGCGCGAACAGCCCGGTGATCAGGCCCAGCGCCAGGGCCAGCTCGCCGGCGTCCTCGGTGCGCTCGTCGTCCTTGAGCAGCTCGGTGACGAGCGGCTCGCTGGCGCCGGGGGTCATGGCGATGACGGTGTCCGCCACGACCTGGCCGCCCGCCTCGACGCCGAGGTCGGTGGCGAGACCGGACAGGGCGATCAGGAACGGCACGATCGCGAGGCAGAGCTGCAGGGCGAAGGCCCGGGAGTGGCTGAAGCCGTCGCCGTACCGGAACCGGACGAACGCGTCGCGCAGCAGCGGCCAGCGCCCGTAGTGGCGCAGGGCCAGGAACGCGTCGTCGGCGGACAACTCGTCGCCGGGCATCATCCTGGTCTCAGGAACCGGTTCCGTACTGCTCATGCTGCCCCCTCAGCCGCGGCGCGCACCCCCTTGGCGGCCCGCTTCACCGCGTCGGAATCGTAGGCCAGGTCGGGATCGCCGGCCGGCCGTGGCACACAGAGCAGCAGCGCGCGGTGCCGAATATTGATCTTCAGGGTCTTGCCCGGCTCGATCAGGTCGCCGTCGAGCTGGCGCGGCTGCGGCCGGTTGCTGAAGATCTCGACCCGCTGCGCGGAGTAGGTCTCCATCAGCGGCACGCGCTTGCTCCGCCGCACGACGGCCCAGCCGAGCCTCGCCCAGTGCCCGAGGCTGCGCGGGCTCAGCACGGCGACGTCGAGCTTGCCGTCGTCCGGCTGGGCCTCCTGCAGCAGCCGCACGCCACCCTGCAGCCGGCCCACGTTGCCGACGATGACCGAGCGCGGGCGCCGGGGCATCGGCGCGCCGCCGTCGAGGACGATCCGGACCCGCATCGGGCGGTCCCGCAGGTGCTTGGCCGCGCCGCCGACGTACGCCAGCCAGCCGATGTGCTTCTTGGCCGCCTCCGAGGTGCCCTCGAGCATCTGCGCGTCGAAGCCCATGCCGGCCATCACCGCGAAGCACCGGTCGCCGACCGCGCCGACGTCGATGCGCTTGCGCCCGCCCTCGATGGCGACCTGCACCCCGGCGGCGGCGTCCGTGCCGAGGCCCAGGTTGGCCGCGAGCAGGTTGCCGGTGCCGGCGGGCAGCACCGCCAGGGCGACCTCCGTGCCGGCCAGGGCGGTCACCACGGCCATCACCGTGCCGTCGCCTCCGCAGACGAAGACGAGCTCGGCGCCGTCCTTGACGGCCCGGCCGGCCTGACCCCGGCCGGGGTCCTCCGGGGTGGTCTCCAGCCACACCGGCTCGGGCCAGCCGACGGTCGACAGGCCCTTGGTGATGGTGCGGCGCAGGAGGTCGAGATCGCCGACCTTGACGGGGTTGAAGACGACGGCTGAGCGGGGTCCTGTCACGGCCGCCAGTGTGCAGGAGCCACATCACATCGGCGACCCGGGCCGGCGTGCGCTACAGTATCCGGCATACTTGAACACGTTCAAATAGACGGGACGGTGAGGGCGATGTGGATACTCGTCAACGTGCTGGTCGTCGTCGGCATGCTGGTCGTCGTGCCGGCCGGGCTGCGGCTGATCAACGATCCGGCCCTGGCGTTCGCCCGGCGCTGCTGGCCGTTCGGCGCGGTCGCCGGGGCGGTGAGCCTCTGGCTGCCCCGCGGGACGGTGGCGACCAGCCTGGCGACGGTCTACGCGATCGCGGCGGCCGTGCTGTGTGCGTACGCGGTCAGCCGCCCGACCCGCCCCCGCCGCGAGTGGCCCGCCGAGGCCGCCGTGCTCACCGCCCTGATCAGCCCGGCCGTCGCGGCGAGCGCCCTGGTCGCCGAGCGCGCCGGATACCAGCTGTTCGGCTTCAAGCTGGGGATCCTCGCGCTGACCGTCGCGCACTTCCACTTCGCCGGGTTCGCCGCTGCCCTCATCGCCGGGTTGGAGTCTTCAGTCCGGTCAAGGGTGGCGGCGGGGCGGTCGGACGGGCAGAGCAAGCTGACGCCGGGCTGGGCGGGTGACATCGCCGCGCTGACCGTGCCCGCGGGCACGCTGCTGGTGCTCCTCGGCTACTTCACCGCCGAGGCGGTCGAGCTCGCCGGGGCGCTGGTGCTGACCGCGGGCATGTGGACGGTGGGCTGGCTGACCTGGCGGTATGCGCGCACCGACGCCCCGGACCGGCTCACCGCGCTGCTGCTGGGCTGCTCGGCCGTCGTGCTCGCGGCGTCCATGGCGCTCGCGGTGAGCTGGGCGCTGGGCGAGGCCACCGGACTGCCCCACCCGTCGCTGGCCTGGATGGCCGCGACGCACGGAGTGGCGAACGCCCTGGGATTCGCGGTCTGCGCCATGGTGGGCAGGCACCGCGCCGGGGCATATCTGTAGCGCGAGGAAGGGATGTCATGAGTGAGTTCAGCTACGCCGAGGTCGGTGCGACCCGGGAGGAGCCGTTGCCCCCGGGCTACCGGCACCTGCACTACCGCACGGAGTTGGACCGGGCCGATTTCGCCGCCGCCGCCGACGCCATCCTGACATTCCGGATGCACCGCGCGACCGGGGCGCGGATCCACGCGACGGCCGACCGGGCCGCGCCCGGGGTCGGGGTCACCGTCGGGCTGGGGCCGCTGACCGTGCCCTGCGCGGTCGTCTGGGCCGCCGACGGCGACGAGCTGGCCGGGTTCTCCTACGGCACGCTGCCCGGCCACCAGGCCCGCGGCGAGGAGGCGTTCACGGTGGAACGCGACGCGCGGGGCCGGGTCTGGTTCACGGTGACCGCCTTCAGCGTCCCGGCCCGGCTGCCGATGCGGCTGGGCGGTCCGGTCGCGGTGCTGGCCCAGCATGCGTACGCCCGCCTCTGTGGCCGAGCCCTCCGACGCCTCTGTGCCCGGTCCCGTACCGTGGGCTCGTGAGCGAGACGAGCGTCACCTGGTGGGGGCATAGCACCATGTGGCTGACCGACTCGGGGGTCTCCCTGCTCACCGACCCGTTGCTCACCGACCGGCTGATCCACCTGCGCCGGATGGCCGGGCCGACGCCGAGGCTGCCCGGCCCGCCCGACGCGGTGCTGCTGTCGCACCTGCACGCCGACCACTTCCACCTGGCGTCGCTGCGCGCGGTGCCCGGCGAGCCGCTGCTGATCCTGCCGCGCGGCGCCGCCGGCTTCGTGGCCGACAACCTGGGCCGGGAGTGGGCACGGCGCTGCGTCGAGCTGGAGCCGGGCGAGGAGACGACGGTCGGCACGGTCACCGTGCGCGCGGTGCCGGCGGCCCACGACGGCGGGCGCGGCCCCTGGTCGCGGCTGCGCACGGTGGCGATGGGCTTCGTGGTCGAGGGCGCGGCCCGCACCTGGTACGGCGGCGACACCGGCCTCTTCGACGGCATGTCGGCCCTGGGCCCGCTGGACCTGGCGCTGGTGCCGGTCGGCGGCTGGGGGCCCACCCTCGGCTCGCACGGCCACCTCGACCCGGCCGACGGCGCCGAGGCGCTGCGCCGGGTGAAGGCGGCCTGGGCCGTCCCGGTGCACTACGGCACCTTCTGGCCGGCCGGCATGGGCCGGTTCCGGGCGCACATGTTCCACGACCCGGGCACAGAGTTCGCCAGGCGGGCCGCCGTCGCCGCCCCGGACACCCGCGTCCGGGTCCTCGCCCAGGGCGAGACGCTCAGTTTTGAGCCGGCCACGTGATCTCCGAGCTCGGCACCATGGGCTGGCTGTCGCTGGTGGTCGCCTTCGGCGCGATCGTGCCGATCGTGCCCACCGGCGCGGCGGTCAGCGGCGCGGCCGCGCTGGCCTTCCACGACAACCCGCTGCTGATCCTGCTGACGATCGCCGCGGGCGCGGCCGGCGCCTACGTCGGCGACCTGGTCATGTACGCGATGTGCCGGGCCGGCGGCGAGCAACTGGCCCGCCGGCTGCGCTGGCTGCGCGACGAGGAGCTCCTGGCGTCGGTGAAGGAACGGCTGCTCAAGAGCCAGATGCCGGTCCTGCTGGTCTCCCGGCTGCTGCCCGGTGGCCGGGTGCCGGTGCTGCTGGCGGCGGCGTTCCTCGGGCTGAGCTGGCGCACCTTTGTGGTCGCCAACGCGCCGGCGTGCGCGCTCTGGTCGGTCGTCTACGCCGGCATCGGGGTGGCCGGCGGCTCGATCTTCCCGGAGCCGTGGCAGGGCGTCGTCGCCGCGATCATCCTGGTCCTGGTCATCGGCCAGGCGGTCAGCCTGATCAACAAGCGCCGCGCGGCCCGCCAGGCCAAGACAGCGGCCGAGGCGGAAACCGCGTAGCCGGCCGCTCCCGCCGCCTCCCGGCCCGGCTCAGTACTTCAGATATTGCCGGGTCATGGCGGCGACCTTCTGCACCAGCGTGATGCCGCCGTCCATGGTCTTGTTGTTGTGCGAGAGCACGGCCACCGAGACGTCCACGTCGTCGTCCGAAGTGACCCGGCCGACCGTGTTGACCGCCCAGAGGCCGCCGTCGGCCGAGCGGGTGTCCCAGCCGTTCTTCACGATGGTGGTCTCGCCGGCCTTGGCGACCGCCGGCACGCCCCAGTCCTGGCTCTCGTCCACCGAGTTCATCAGGGTGAACGCCTGCTTGCGCGAGGCCGAGTTCAGCGGGCCCTTGGTGTCGACCAGCTCGGCGAGCAGCTTCACCTGGTCGTCGACTGTGGTCTTGGTCAGCCCCCAGGAGCTGTTGACCTTGGTCTGAGTCAGGCCGAGCCGCTTGTTGCACTTGCTGATCGCGGTGACCTTGCCGAGCTGGTTGAACAGCGCGGTGGTGGCGTTGTTGTCACTGAGCCGGATCATCGGCTTGGCGAGCGCCAGCTCGCCGGCCGACAGTTTGCGGTCGGCGTCCTGCGCCCGCAGCAGCGCGCAGGCGAGGATCTGCACCTTGACGATGCTGGCGGTGTCGTATTTCTCCGAGCCCCGATACGAATAGCGCTGGCCGGTCTTCTTGTCGAGCACCGCGACGGAGAACTCGGGGTTGGTGGCCGCGTATTTCGTCAGGGCCGCGTTGAGCGCCTTGACCCGCCGGGCGCGTTCCTGGGCGGCGTGTTGCTCCGGGGTGGGACCGGTGGGGGTGGGGCTCGGCGCGGGGTCGCCGCCGAAGGTCAGCGCGCGCGGCAGCACGCCGCCGCCGGCACCGCCGCTGCCGTCCCGCATCCCTAGGAAGACCAGGGACGCGCCGCCCACGATCACCACTGCCGCCACCGCGAAGATCCAAAGCTGGGTTCGTCGCACCTATGCATAGTGCCGTGCCAGGCACGGGATGCCAAAACCTACTACCGCCTGCTCGATCACCCTCACAGTTTGTGATTGGTCCCGGGGGGCACAATGGGCTCATGGCTCTCCTCCCGTCTCCCGGCTTTTTCGTCGATATCACCCGATATGCGGTCGGCCAGGTGGTGGAGACGGCGGCCTCGGTGGTCACGGTTCCCGTCCGCGTGCTCGGCCTGCTCGGCCAGACCGAGCTGCTGGTCAGCCGGATGACGATGCTGGCCGAGCGCGCCGAGGGCCTGATCGGCCGGGTCGACGGCGTGGTGGACGGCATCGAGGAGACGCTGCGCGAGACCAATGTGATCATGGCGGCCGCCGCCCTGGCGGTGGACGAGGCCTCGGCCATCGCGGCCCGCGCCGCGGTGGCGGTGGAGGGGGCCACGGCCATCGCGGCCCGGGCCTCCCTGGCGGTGGACGAGACCGGAGCCGTCGCGGCCCGCGCCGCGGTGGCGGTGGACGAGGCCGGCGTCGTCGCGGCCCGCGCCGCCCAGCTCGTGGACGGCGCCGCGCTGACGATGGAGGGCGCCGCGGCTGCCGTGACCGGCGCGTCCGCGATCGTCGCCGACGCCGGGCGGATCACCGGCGCGGCCTCCGGGGTGGTCGAGCACGCGTCGGCGGCGGCGGCCGAGGCCCGCGAGCTGCTCGACGGGTACGCGCCCACGCTGCGCCGGGCGGCCCCGCTGGCGGCCCGCTTCGTCGAGGAGTTGACGCCGGAGGAGGTCACCGCCGCGATCCGGATGATCGACGAGCTGCCCCGGCTGCGCCAGCACCTCTCCGAGGACGTGATGCCGCTGCTCAGCAAGCTCGATCAGGTGGGCCCCGACCTGCACTCGCTGCTGGAGGTCACCAACGACCTGCACCTGGCGATCATCGGCCTGCCGGGGCTCAAGCGACTGCGCCGGCGCGGCGAGGAACGGATCGCCGACGACGACGCCAACGGCCGCTAGACATCCCCCACATCCTGAACGTCTCGCACCACCTGGCGCGACCTTGAGGACCGAGGGTTCGGAGGCCCGGTTCGCGACCTACCGTCGGCCTACCCGGCCGCCGCCGAACTCGTGCAGCTCACGGGCCGGATACGGGGTGGTCTTGGGCCCGGCGACGAGGCGGTCGTAGAAGTCGTTGAGCACCAGGACGGTGGGCCCGTACCGGATGATGAGCGCCTGGGCCCAGGCCGGGAGCCCGGGCCCGCCGTCGCGGATCACGGCAGCGCGGTCGGCGCCGGGAGCGAGCCGGCGGCACAGCCAGTTGACGAGGTACCGCTCGGTGTCCCAGCGGTCCCAGTCGCGGTGCAGCTCCAGGAAGGCCGCTTCGGCGGGCGAGAGCGTGAAGGTGCGGTCCAGAGCGAGCCCGAAGTCGGCCAGGTAGAGCCGGCGCCCGTCGGTGAGAACGTTGCCGGGGTGGGCGTCGAAGTGCACCATTCCGTACGCCCGCATGACCTCGACCGCCGCGCGCAGCTCGCGGTCCGCGAACGCGGTGGCCCGCTCGCCGTCGCCCGCGTCGAACCGTTCGATGAGCCATTCGTGCAGCGTCTGCGGCAGATACTCCAGGCAGAGCACCACGCCGGCGGTCGCGGCGTCGATCGCGGCGAGGCGGCGCGCGACGGCCGGGTCGCCGTCCCAGTCGCCGAAATCCGGGCGGGCAGCGGGCGGCGCAGGCAGGACCCGCCAGTGGTGCAGCAGCGGAAACCGGGGTGAGACGCCGGCGCGCACCCACTCGGTGGTGGTGTGGTGGGCGGCCAGTTCCCGCCAGGCGCCGAAGCCGGTGGAGCCGACCCCGTACTGGTAGAAGGTCGGCAGGCCGAAGAGGTTGGCGGTGGAGCCGACGCGCCCGGGCTGCCGTTCGAGCCCGGTCAGCGGGATCCGCTTCACGAAGACCGGCACCCCGCCGACCTCCAGCCGGGCGGTCTGCCCGCCGATGCCCGCCCCCAGCGGGGTGGCGGCGGCGAGCCGGGCGGCGAGCTCGCGGTCGTCGAGCCCGGCCAGGGCCGCGGCGATGCTCCGATGCCGGTCCAGCCGGGCCGCGTCTCCGGTCACCCCAGGATTCTTGGGGTACGCGGGGAGCCGGTCAACCGGAAAACGCCGGCCGCGCGTACCCATGAGAGAGGCCCCACCGGGCGGGTGGGGCCTCTCCGTGGTGGAAAGATGGCTCAGAACACCGAGACGCCGTACCGGCTCAGCGCCTCGACCACCGGCTGGAAGTACGTGACACCGCCGGAGGAGCAGTTACCGCTGCCACCGGAGGTCAGCCCCAGCGCGGTGGTGCCCGAGTAGAGCGAGCCGCCGCTGTCGCCCGGCTCGGCGCAGACGGTGGTGCGGATCATGCCCGAGACCGAACCCTCGGCGTAGTTGACCGTGGTGTTCAGCGCGGTGACCCGGCCCGAATGCGTGCCCGTGGTGCTACCGCGGCGGTAGACCGTCGCGCCGACGGCGGGGGTGCCGGCGGAGGTGATGTCCTGCGAACCAACGGCGCCCGACTTGGTGACGCTCGTGTTGGTGTAGCGCACGATGCCGTAGTCGTTGCCCGGGAAGCTGGTGCCGTACCGGGTGCCCAGCGTCGCGGACCCGTTTGTCCAGGTCGTGCCGATGTTGGTGCAGTGGCCCGCGGTCAGGAAGTAGTAGGTGGAGCCACTGACGACGTTGAAGCCCAGCGAGCAGCGTGCGCCGCCGGTGTAGATCGCGTCGCCGCCGGAGATGGTGGTCCGCAGCGTGCCGGGGACCGACTCGAAGGTGGCCTTGTCGCCGAGCTTCGCCACGATCGCCTTGACGGCGGCGAGCTTGGTGCCGGTCACGGTGGTGTCCGCGGTGACCACGATCTTGTTGCTGACCGGGTCCAGGCCGAACGAGGTGCCGGGCGTCTTGAGCTCGGCCTTCAGGGTCGCGTCGGCGGCGGCCAGGGCGGCGCCGCTGCGGCTGACGTAGCGCGGGGTCGCTCCGCTGGCGCTCACCGACTTGGCGGTGGCCGCGTCGGTCACGTTGACCACGAGTTTGCCGGCCGAGTCCAGGTAGGAACCGGCAGCGGCCGTACCGTACTGAGTGTCGAGCTTGGTGGCGAGTGCGGAGGGGGCGAAGGACGGGTCGGCGGTGGTCGGGGCGGCGGACGCGGGTGACGCGAACGCACTACCCACCAGCAACACGGCGGCCAGGCCGACGATCGGTCGGCCGAGCTTCGAGCCGGGGTTACGCACAGTTTCCTCCCAGGGGGACGGGGGTACGCCGGATTCGGGATACCAGTGCCTCCCTGAGTATTGAGAACTTTCGATGCTGACTCAAGGCTTGGCAACGATTCCACAATGCCACCTAGACAATCGTCAAACCGACCCTGAGCTGCGGAAACAACGGTGCCATAGCATAGGGCTATGCCCGTTTCGGGATGCCGGAATGGCGCTCCGGAGCTACGCGGCGGCCGGAAGATCGGCGCCGATGCGCGTTCCGGCGTGCAGATCGGCGACCAGCCGGCGGGCCTGCGTGCGGATCTCCGGCACCGCGGTGGTCTCCCACTGCGCGCCCCGGCGCAGCGCCCCGATGACCCAGAGCCGGTCGTGCGCCCGGCCGCCGGCACCGACCAGCCGGCCGGCCTCGTCGATGTCGAGGCCGAGACCGTGCGGGCCGACCCGGGCCAGCCCGGCCGCCAGCAAGCCGCCGACCAGCGGGCCGGCCGCGCCCGGCAGCCGCCCGGGACCGGCGCAGTTGACCACCGCGGCATAGTCGGCCAGCCCGGGCCACGCCGCGACCCCGCCGGCGCGGATCTCCAGCAGGCCGGCGGCGCGCAACTCCACCACCCGGGCCGAGATCTCCGGCGCCATCCGGTGCCGGTGACACTCCCACGGGCGGGCCAGGTGCCGCAGGAAGGCGTCCTGCTCCCCCGGCGTCAGGGCACCCCACAGCTGGTCGAGCAGGGGGCGCAGCCCGTCCACGATGGGCCGCCAGTCCCCCGCCTCACCGGCGGCGGCGCGGACGGCCCGGACCACGTCACGCAGCGTCGCGCAGTCGTCGAGCGACGGTACGGCCGGCGGGGTCGCGCCGGCGGTGTGGGTCAGCGGCAGCAGCCCGCGCCGGCTCACCGCGACCACGGGTGCGGTCCGGCGCCCGTCGGCGGTCAGGGTCAGGGCCACGTCGACGGCGGTGAGCCCGGTGCCGACCAGCAGCACCGGCCGGTCGGCGGGCAGCGCCTCCAGCACACCGGGACGCCACGGGTCGGCCACGTACCCGGGGTGGTCGATCCGCTGGTGCGCGGACGCCGGGCCGCCGGTGGCCAGCACCACGTGATCGGTGTGCAGCGCGCCGCCGTCGTCCAGCGCGACGGTGCCGTCCGGGCCGATCGCCGCCACCCGGGCCCGGCGCACCCGCAGCCGGCCGGGGTGGGCCCGGTCCGCCTCCGCCAGCACCGAGCGCAGGTAACGCCCGTACTCCGCGCGCGGGCGGAAGGCCTCGCCGGTGGTGCCCGCCCAGCGCACGAAGTGGCCCGGGTCGTCCGGGTCGGCGCTCATCGCCCCGGCCCGCGAGTTCAGCAGGTGCCACGGCTGGGCGTGGCCGTACGCGACTCCGCCGCCGGGCTCGCCGGGCTCGATCAGCACCACCTCGTCATCGCCGCCGCGCAGGAGCTCCCGGGTCACCAGGACCCCCGAACACCCGCCACCGACCACAGCCACCGCACGCACCATGAGGCCTGCCTCCCTATCTCCTATTAACACGATAGGGAAAACAGGGTTTCGGCGCCAGCGGCGCGCCGCGGCGGGGATGGCTGGTTCAGACGTCGGCGACGGTGATCTGCGCGTCGTCGGAGAGCCGGTAGCCGACGCCGTAGACCGTGGTGACGATCTCCGGGTCGCCGAGCTTGGTCCGGAGCCGGCTCACGTGCACGTCAACCGTGCGGACCGTGGTGTGCGTGTGCCCCCAGACGTGCCCGAGGAGCTGGCTGCGACTGAACACCTGACGCGGATGCCGGGACAGGAAGAGCAGCAGTTCGTACTCGAGCCGGCTCAGGTCCAGCCGGCGGCCGTCCTGGGTCACGGCGCGGGCCCGGGTGTCGACGTGGAGGCCGGCCACTTCCGGCGTCAGGGCCGGGCGCCCCCCGGCCGGCACCAGGTCGACGTCCGCGCCGGGGCCGGCCGCCACGACGAGATCGCGCAGGGCCGCGAGCACCCGGTCGCTCTCCTCCGAGCCGGGAGCACCCAGCGTGATGGTGACGGTGACCGAGGTGTCGGGGGCGGCGATCGAGCGCAGCCGGGTGGCGCGGGGACGGCCGACACTGCGGCGGACCGGGGCGGAGCGAGCGAGTGAGAGGTCTGCGACGGCGAGAACGGACATGGTTTCCCCTCCGGAGGGTGTAGCCGCCAACCGGGTCCCGGCCGGCGCCTGAACAATACTTTTCCCATGTGTGGGATAGGTTTATAGACGCACATCGGCGCCGGGGATCATTCCTTCGGGCTACCGTGCCACTCGCGCCGCGCGGCAGCGGCGGGGACCGGGCTCACCGGTGGATCAGCAGCCGCGACACCGGGCGCTCGCGCACCGAAGAAGATCGACGGCGAGGCGGGACGTGAGTCTTACGTCGCGCAACCGCATGTCCCCAATCCTTCCCTCTCAGAAATTACCTGCCCGGCCGCCACCGAAAAAGGTGACGGCGCGCACATCAAACCATTCCCCTCGCCCGCGATCAGGCGGCCACCGCGAGCGCGGCGGCGTCGCGGCGGGCGATCTCGGCGCGCACGGCCGGGATCAGTTCCCGCCCGTAGTCGATCGCGTCGTCCAGCGGGTCGTACCCGCGGATCAGGAACGTCGTCACCCCCAGGTCGTGATAGTCGAGCAGGGCCTGGGCCACGGTGTCCGGCGTGCCGACCAGGGCGGTGGAGTTGCCGGCCGCGCCGCTGGCCTTGGCGGTGGCCGTCCACAGTGCCCGGTCGTGCCGGTCACCGGTCGCCGCGGCCGCGAGCAGCCGCTGCGAGCCGACGTTGGCGGGACCGGCGCCGGCGCCGAAGAAGCGGTTCGGGCCGATCCGGCCGAGGATCGCGTGCGCCCGCGCCCAGGCGAGTTCCTCGGTGGCGCCGAGGATGGGCCGGAAGGACACCGAGAACCGCGGCACGGGCCGGCCCGCCGCGACGGCCGCGGCCCGGACGGCGGCGATCTGCTCGGCGGTCTGCGCCAGCGGCTCACCCCAGAACATGTACGCGTCCGCATGCTTGACCCCGGTCGCGTAGGCGGCCGGCGACGAGCCCGAGAAGTAGAGCGGAATCCTGCCGTCGGCCGGCCTGACCTGCGAGACGAAGTCCTCGAAGCGGTAGAACCGGCCCTCGTGCGAGAACGGCTCCGGCGACGACCAGGCCCGGCGCAGGATGCCCAGGTATTCGTCGGTGCGGGCGTACCGGTCGTCCTTGGCCAGGTAGTCGCCGTCGCGGCGCTGCTCCACGTCGTGGCCGCCGGTGATGACGTTGATCGTCACCCGGCCGCCGGTGAAGTGGTCCAGCGTGGCGAAGGTCCGGGCGGCCAGGGTCGGCGCGACGAAGCCGGGCCGGTGCGCGACCAGGAAGCTCAGCGTCGAGGTGTGCGCCGCCGCGTAGGCCGCCAGTTGCACGCCGTCCGGATAGGCCGAGCTGTAGCCGATCAGCACCTGGTCGAAGCCGGAGTCCTCGTGCGCGCGGGCGATCCGCGCCGCGTAGCCGGGGTCGACGAACGCCAGCGTGGCCGGACTGCTCTCGGAGCCGTCCTGGGTGGCGATGAGGCCGATGAACTCGACGGGCATGACGATCCCCTCTCAGGACGGTGGCTTGAGCGACGGCAGGTTGACCACGATGGCCTCCTGCGTGGTCCGCGCGATCACCACGACCGCCTCGTTGTCGGGGTCCGGGTTCTCCTCGCGGTGCGGCACCCAGGGCGGCACGAAGATGTAGTCGCCGGGCTTGGTCTCGATCCGCGTCTCCCCGCCCCGCTCCGCGGAGTAGAAGACGAAGACCGGGTTGCCGCGCACCACGTAGATGGCCGTCTCGGACTCGCCGTGGTGGTGGTTGTCGCTGGCCGTCGCCGCGGCGACGTGCGTCTCGCCCATCCACAGGTCCTTGCTGCCCACGGTCTTGCCGCTGATCGCCTCCACCCGGGTCATCCCCCGGGTCTGCGTGGTGTCGCCGGACAGCCCGACCGGCGCCACGTGGTGCAACCGCTGATGGAAGTCGTCGGTCACGGCTCGACCACCCCCAGCTCGGCGAGCAGGTCGGCGCGCAGCTTGACGAACTCGGCATGACCCCGTGAGCGGGCCCGTGCCGACACCGGGTGGTCCGCGGCGATCCGGCCGTCGCGCATGGTCAGCACCCGGTCGGCGAGCAGCACGGCCTCGTCCACGTCGTGCGTCACCAGCAGCACCGCCGGGCGGTGCCGGGAGATCAGGTCCCGGACCAGGCCGTGCATCCGGATCCGGGTGAGCGCGTCCAGCGCCGCGAACGGCTCGTCCAGCAGCAGCAGTTCGGGCTCGCGGACCAGCGCCCGGGCCAGGGCGACCCGCTGGGCCTCGCCGCCGGAGAGGGTGCGCGGCCATGCCTCGGCGTGGTCACCGAGGCCGACCTCCTCCAGCGCGGACTGGGCGCGGGCCCGGGCGGTCGCCCGCGGCAGGTTCAGGGCGACGTTGCGCCACACTTTCTCCCAGGGCAACAGCCGGTGCTCCTGGAAGACCACGGTGGACGAGGACGGGACGGCGAGGTCGCCGCCGTCGATCCGGTCCAGGCCCGCGAGGGTACGCAGCAGCGTCGTCTTGCCGCAGCCACTCTTCCCGAGCAGGGCCACGAACTCGCCCCGCCGGATCTCGAGGTCGAGCTCGTGCAGGACGGTGCGGTCGCCGTACCGCCGGGTGATCGTGCGCGCCCGCACCGCGGGCGCGTCCACCGCCGTGGTCGTCACAGCTTCACCGCGTGGTCGGCGATATTGATCTTGCCGCTGAGCACCTTGCGCTCGCTCAGCCAGTTGGCGCCGGCCTGCAACTGGGCGATGCCGTCGTCGTTGATCAGGCTCCAGGTGGTCTGCACGTTGCCGGCCACGATCTTGGCGACCACGGCGTCCGGATACTTGGAGACCGCGTTGCCGATCTTCTGCGCCTCGGCCTGGTTGGCGTTCACCCAGTCGGCCTCGGCCTGGTACGCGGCGATGACCTTACGGATGGTGTCCGCCTCCTTCTTCGCGTAGTCCTCGCGCACCAGGTACGTCCCGAAGTCGATCTGCCTGTCCAGCTCGTCGCCGTCGGTGAAGATCCGCTTCGCGCCGTACTGCACCTCGGCGAGCTCCAGCGGCCCCGACCAGATGCTCCACGCGTCCACCTTGCCGCTGCCGAAGGCGGGCGCGGCGTCCGGCGGGTTGAGGTAGGTGAAGGTGACCGACTCCCGCGGCACGTTGTACTTCTCCAGCGCGGCGACGAGCAGGAACTCGCCCAGGCCGGCCTTGTTCACCGCGACGGTCTTGCCGGCCAGGTCGGCGACCTTGGTGATGCCGGACTTCGGCAGCGTCAGGATCGAGGAGAGCCGGGGCTTGGCAGTGGACCAGGCGACGAACTTGAGCTTGTTGCCGGAGAGCAGAGCCTGGTCGGCCGGGGTGGAGCTGCCGCCGAAGCTGAAGTCGGCGGTGTTGGTGGCGACGGCCTGCAGGGTCGGCGCGTGGTTCGGGAACGGGCCGACCCACTCGACGTCGATGCCCTGGTCCTTGAGGGTCTTCTCAAAGACGCCGCGGGTCTTGGGCACCGAGATGACGCCGTAGGTGAGCCGCACCTTCTTGCGCCCGTTGGCCTCCGCCGCGTTGTCGCCGCAGGCCGCGAGCACGGGTAGAGCGAGCGCGGCTCCCAGCAGTGAACGGCGGGACAGGGTCACTTGGTACCTCCGGAGTAGTTCGGGTGCCAGGCCAGGAGACGTCGCTCCAGGGCACGGGCGATGAGATCGGTGCTCAGCCCGATGAGCGCGTACAGGACGATCACCAGGACGATCACGTCGGTCTGCAGGAACTCGCGGGCGTTGGTGGCCATGAAGCCGATGCCGGCGGGCGCGCCGACGGTCTCGGCGATGACCAGGGCCAGCCACGCGTTGGTCAGCGCCAGGCGGACGCCCAGCAGGACCGACGGCAGCGCGCCGGGCAGGATCACCGTGCCGACCAGCCGCAGCCTCGGCAGGCCGATGACCCGGCCCATCTCCAGCAGCTTCGGGTCGACCTGGCGGATGCCGAGCACGGTGTTGAGGTAGATCGGGAAGAGCGTGCCGAGCGCCACCAGGAAGTAGCGACCGCTCTCGCCGACGCCGAACCACACCATGACCAGCGGCAGGATCGCCAGGAACGGGATGGCCCGGATGATCTGGATGTTGCGGTCCACGATGGCCTCGGCGAGCCGGGAGAAGCCGGTCAGCACCCCGAGCACCAGGCCGGCGCTGCCGCCGATGGCGAGACCGATCGCGGCGCGCTTGAGGCTCTCCCACAGGTGGGTGGGCAACTCGCCGGTCTCGGTGAGCCGCCACGCGGTGACCCCGACCGAGCTCGGTGCCGGCAGCACGTTGGGGGCGATGATCCCGGCCCGGGCCAGCAGCTCCCACGTGAGCAACAGCAACAGGGGGACGACCCAGGAGATCGCCCGGTACGGCAGCCCGCGCCGGCGCGCCCCGGAGGTGGCCGGTGTGCTCGCGGACGCCGCCGGCTGGCTGACCGCGGCGGCGATGGTGGGAGTGGACATGGCCGAAACTCTTGCTCATCCAAGTTCTGCATGTCAACTGAACCCCATAGGTTTACTAGGATATGGGATCACCGTTGACACACACGCAGGAAGAGAGGCAGGTTTGGGTCATGCCCACCCCCGCCGCGGATGCCCAGGCATTGCCGACACCCCGACTTTCTCACCTGGTGGACGTGACCGCTGCGCTGGCCGCCCACGCCGAGCAGCACGACCGCACCGCCGATCTGCCCCACGCCGGCCTCGCGGTGGTGCACGAGGCCGGCCTGCTCACCCTCACCGTCGGCACCGAGCACGGCGGCCCGGGCGGCGGCCTCGCCGACACCGTGCGCACCCTCACCGCCCTCGGCCAGGGTGATCCCTCGGTCGCGCTGATCAGCGCGATGACGCTGTTCGCCCACGCCGGCGCCGCGGCCTGGCCCGCCGATCTCTACGCGCGGGTGCTCGCCGAGTCGGCGCGGCGGCCGACGCTGATCAACGCCCTGCGGGTCGAGCCGGACCTCGGCACCCCGGCCCGCGGCGGCCTGCCGGCCACCACCGCCCGGCGGACCGCCGACGGCTGGGAACTGACCGGCCACAAGATCTTCTCCACCGGCGCGGCCGGGTTGCGCTGGATGCAGGTCTGGGCCCGGACCGACGAGGATCCGGTACGCACCGGAGCGTTCCTGGTCCGCGCCGACTCCCCCGGCATCACCGTCGAGCGCACCTGGGACCACCTCGGCCTGCGCGCCTCGCGCAGCGACGACGTGACCTTCGACCGGGTCCCGGTGCCGTTCGGCGCGACGCTGGATCTGGCGGAGCCCGGACCGCCCGGCGCGGACCCCGGCGGGTTGCGCGCGTGGAACGCCCTCGGCATCGCCGCGATCTATCTCGGCGTGGCCACCGCGGCCCGCGACTGGCTCACCGGCTACCTGCGGGAACGGGTCCCGACCAACCTCGGCCAGCCGCTGGCGTCGCTGCCGCGGTTCCAGAGCGAGGTCGGCCTGATCTCCGCCCGGTTGTTCACCGCGACGACGCTGGTCGAGGCCGTCGCGCTGGCCGTCGACCGGGGTGAGCGGGCCGGCTCGGCCCAGCCGGGCATCGCCAAGACCGTCGCCACCACGGCCGCCATCGAGGCGGTGCAGCGCGCCGTCGCCCTCATCGGCAACGCCGGGCTCAGCCGCCGCAACCCGCTGGAGCGCCACCTGCGCGACGTGCTCTGCGGCCGCATACACACCCCGCAGGACGACGTCGTCCTGACCTCGGCCGGCCGCGCCCAGCTGGAAAGGAACCCGCTATGACCGTCGAGTTCGTCGGCATGATCGGCACCCGGGACGTGTCCGAGACCCGGAGCCCCGCCGGGCCACCGATCGACCCCGGCTACGTGCGGCGGTTCAGCCGGGCGCACGAGGACGCCGGCTTCGACCGGGTGCTGATCGGCTACGGTTCGTCCACCCCGGACGGGACCCAGGTGGCCGCGTACGCCGCGGCGCACACCGAGCGCCTCGGGCTGCTGGTCGCGCACCGGCCCGGCTTCGTCGCCCCGACCACCGCCGCGCGCACCTTCGCAACCCTGGACCAGCTCTCCGGCGGCCGGGTCGCCGTGCACACCATCACCGGCGGCTCCGACGCCGAACAGCGCCGGGACGGCGACTACCTCGGCAAGGACGACCGGTACGCCCGCACCGAGGAGTACCTGGGCATCCTGCGCCGGGCCTGGTCGTCGCCGGAGCCGTTCTCGCACGAGGGCCGGTTCTACCGCTTCGAGGACTTCGCCCTGCTGGCCCAGCCCGCGCACCGGATCCCGCTGTACTTCGGCGGGTCGTCCGCGGCGGCGTACCGGACCGGCGGGGCCGTCGCCGACGTCTTCGCCCTCTGGGGTGAGCCGCTGCGGGAGACCGCCGAGCAGATCGCCGCCGTCCAGGCGTCGGCCGCCGCGGCCGGGCGCGGCCCGCTGGGCATCAGCGTCTCGTTCCGGCCGATCCTGGCCGCCACCGACGAGCTGGCCTGGGCCCGCGCCGAGCGGATCCTCGCCACCATCGAGGCCAGCCGGGGCGGCAAGGGCTCCTTCACCGGCGACCAGACCCGCGTGCTGGGCGGGCCGCACCCGGAGAACGTGGGCTCGCAGCGCCTGCTCGCGGCCGCCGCCAAGGGCGACCGGCACGACCGGGCACTGTGGACCGCCACGGCCCGGGCCAGCGGCGCCCAGGGCAACTCGACCGCGCTGGTCGGCTCCCCCGAGACCGTCGCCCGGGCCCTGCTGGACTACGTCGACCTCGGCGTCACCACGATCCTGATCCGCGGTTACGACCCCGTCGACGACGCGGTCGACTACGGCCGGCACCTCATTCCGCTCGTCAAGCAGGAACTAGCCCACCGTTCCCTCGTTTCCGCTTAGGGGCCTCACCATGACCGTCACTCCCCTCCACCAGGACCGTGCCGTGGACGCCGACCTCTTCCGGGCGCTGCTGCGCCGGCACGCCGCCGCCGTCGTCGTGATCACCGCGCCGGGCGCGCCGCCGGCCGGCTTCACCGCCACCTCGTTCACCTCCGTCTCCCTCGACCCGCCGCTGGTCTCGTTCTGCCTGGCCAAGACGGCCTCGGCGTGGCCGGCTGTGGAGTCGGCGGACACCATCGCGGTGCACGTGCTGACCCAGGAACAGGAGCACATCGCCCGCACGTTCGCGACCCGCGGCATCGACCGCTTCGCCGCGCACGGCGCCTGGCGGGCCGGACCGGACGGGGTGCCGCTGCTCGACGGGGTGCTGGCCCGGATCGTGTGCCGGGTGACCCAGCGGGTGGAGGCCGGCGACCACATCATCGTGCTGGCCGCCCCCGAGGTGGGTGAGCACCACGCGGACGCGACGGTCACCCCGCTGGTCTACCACGACGGCACCTACGCGCACCTCAAGCGGTCGGCGTAGATGCAGGTCCACTGGTTCCTGCCCACCGCCGGGGACGGCCGCGGGATCACCAGCGGCGGGCAGGCCGCGGCCACCGTGGTCACCGAACGGCCGCCGGACCTGGGCTACCTGTCCCTGGTGGCCCGGGCGGCCGAGCGGCTCGGCTTCACCGGCGTGCTCACGCCCACCGGCACGTTCTGCGAGGACGCCTGGCTCACCACCGCCGCCCTGCTCACCGGGACGTCCACGCTGAAGTTCCTGGTCGCCTTCCGCCCCGGGCTGGTGTCGCCGACGCTGGCCGCCCAGATGGCGTCCACCTACCAGCGAATCTCCGGCGGGCGGCTGCTGCTCAACGTGGTCACCGGCGGCGAGTCCACCGAGCAGCGGCGCTTCGGCGACTGGCTGGACCACGACCAGCGGTACGCGCGGACCGCCGAGTTCCTCCAGGCGCTGCGCGGCTCCTGGTCCGGCGAGCCGTTCGACTTCATCGGCGAGCACTACCGGATCGCGGGCGCGACGACGCGGGAGCCGCCCGACCCCGTACCCCCGATCTTTTTCGGCGGGTCGTCGCCGCCTGCGCTGCGGGTGGCCGCGGCCCACGTGGACACGTATCTGACCTGGGGTGAACCCCCGGCCGCCGTCGCGGCCAAGCTGGCCGCGGTGCGCGCGCTGACCGATCGCCCCCTGACGTACGGGATCAGGCTGCACGTCATCACCCGGGACACCGCCGACGAGGCGTGGGCGGCGGCGCGCGCCCTGCTCGACCGGGTGCCGCCGGCCGCCGTCGAGGCCGCGCGGGAGCGCTTCACCCGTACCGAATCGGAGGGTCAGCGCCGGATGGCGCGGCTCGCCGGCGGCGACTCGCTCGAGGTCGCACCGAACCTGTGGGCCGGTTTCGGCCTGGTCCGGCCGGGCGCGGGCACCGCGCTGGTCGGCAGCCACGCCGAGGTCGCCGAACGCATCGCCGAGTATCACGAGCTCGGCATCGAGCACTTCATCCTGTCCGGACAACCACACCTGGAGGAGGCCTACCGCTTCGGCGAAGGCGTCCTCCCCCTGCTGAAACTGGGAGCTGCCGCATGAGCGAGCTTGCGAGCGAATCATCAACTCTGCGCCCGACGAATGTCATCGCCGGAGCGTCAGCGGAGGCGATGGCAATGAGCGGAATCGTTGTCGTATCCGGTAATCCGCGTCCGGGATCGCGGACCTCCACTCTGGCGGCGGCCGTGGGCGAGGCGCTGGGCGGTGCCGCCACCGTGGTGGAGGTGGGTGCGCTCGGCCCGGGTCTGCTGACTCCGGGCGACGCCGCCACGGCCGCCGCGGTGACGGCGATCCGCGAGGCGGACGTGCTGGTCGTGGCCACGCCCACGTACAAGGGCAGCTACACCGGGGTGCTCAAGGTGCTGCTCGACCAGCTTCCGGCCGGCGCGCTGGCCGGCAAGCGGGCCGTACCGGTGGTGACCGCCGGCGTCGCACCGCAGGCCGCGGCCGCCGCGGCGCTGCTCGCGCAGTTGCTGGGCGAGCTCGGCGCGGACGTCGCGCCGGCCCTGCCGGTGGTGGAGGCCGAGCTGGGCGAGTCGGCGGCCCTCGCGGAGAAGTACGCCGCGGAGCACGGCGGGTGATTGGCGGGGGCTTGTCACGATGAGCCTCATGGAGACTCTCGTGACCGTCGCCCTCGTCGTGCTGCTGGCCGGCCTGATCCTGCTGGGGCTGGCGTCGTCGGCGAACTCCCGCCGGGAACAGCTGCGGTCGGCGGCGCGGCTCACCGCGATCGAGCGGAAGCTGGACGCGGTGGTCGCGCACCTCGGCATCACCGTCCGCGAGCGGGAGATGCCCGAGGTGCTCCGGCTGATCTTCGCGGACCAGCGGATCGCGGCGATCAAGGTCTACCGCGACGAGACCGGGGCGAGCCTGCTGGAGGCCAAGAACGCGGTCGACGCGATCGCCTCCCAGCACGGGCGCTGACCAGACCGCCCGGATACTCGCTTGCGTGCCGGGCCACCGCTCAGCATCGTGAGCCCGATGAGCGACAAGCCCGAGCGATGGAGCCAGGCCATCGTCTATCCCGACATGTGGGCGGATCCCGACAAGGATCCCCGCAACAACGACGGCGTCAGCCCAGACGGTGAGCTGGCGACGCTGGAGGACTTCCTCCGGAACTATCGGCTGACCCTGCTGATGAAGTGCGAGGGGCTGGATCCGGAGAAGCTGGCGCGCCGGTCGGTGCCGCCGTCGACCATGTCCCTGCTGGGTCTGCTGCGCCACCTTGCCGAGGTGGAGCGGGACTGGCGCAACTGGGTGCTGCCGGCAGACCCGGCACCGAAGCTGTACGGCGCGAGCGGCGCCGACTTCGAGGGAGCCGTCGCGGAGCAGGCGCTGGTCGAAGGCGCACTCGCCGACCTTGCTCGCGAACAGGCGGCAACCGATGCCGTGCTGGCGGGGTATCCGGATCTGGGCACCCGGGTCGGTGCGGACGGCTTCGCCGTGCGGGAGCTGCTGGTCCACCGGATCGAGGAGTACGCCCGCCACTGCGGGCACGCCGATCTGCTGCGCGAACGCGTCGACGGCCGGGTCGGCCAGTAGCCCGCCGAACTTCAGATTTCTGGTCAGGCCCCTCAACCTTCCGCCAACCGGCGTCGTCTTGTCCGCGACGAAAGGAGCGCCTTTACCGCGCTGCTCGAGCTGTCCGACTACGGCCTCGATGTGAAGGTGAAACGGCCCGCCGACGTGGTGCCGGCCACCTGACAGAGATCGTGCCGTCTAGAGTGCGCGCGTGTTCTCGCTCACCCCCGCGTACCGGTGGACGCTCGGCGTTTTCCTGGTCGTCGTCGCCGCCACCTGGTGGCGGCCGCCGCACCCGGCCGAGCAGGCGATGCACCACTCGCTCACCGTGCTGGGGCTGGCGGCGCTGATCCTCGTGCAGCGCCGCCGGCCCCTGCCGTACTCGTCGTTCCTGCTGATCATGATCTTCCTGGTGCTGCACTCGGTGGCGGCCCGGTGGATCTACTCGTTCGTTCCCTACGACGAGTGGACCCAGCAGCTGTTCGGGGTGCGGCTGTCCGACCTGTTCGGCTGGCGCCGCAACAACTTCGACCGCCTGGTGCACCTGTCGTACGGCCTCTGCTTCGGCCCGGTGTTGTTCCACCGGTTGCGGGCCGCGGGCGGGCGCAGCCTTCGGTGGGCCGCGGTGGTGGCGGTGGACCTGGTGCTGTCGACGAGCGCGCTCTACGAGCTGTTCGAGTGGGCCATCGCGATGACCCTCGCACCGGGCGCGGCGGAGGCGTACAACGGCCAGCAGGGTGACATATGGGACGCCCAGAAGGACATGTCCCTGGCGACCGGCGGGGCGGTGCTCGCGGTGACAGTTGCCGCCCTGGTCGCGTACCGGAAGACCCGCCGGTAGGCCACGACCCCGGTTTTGGCTCTGGCCGGGCCTCCGGTCCGGCTGTGAGGCTGAACCGATGATCAGCTTCGCGTCCCTGCTCGGCGTCACGGCCGTCGCCCTCGGCATGGTGCTCACCCCCGGCCCGAACATGATGTACCTGGTCTCGCGCAGCATCACCCAGGGCCGCCGCGCCGGGATCGTCTCGCTCGGCGGCGTCGCGATCGGCTTCCTGATCTACCTGACCGCCGCCAACCTCGGCCTCTCGATGATCTTCGTGCACGTCCCCGAGGCTTACACGACGGTCAAGCTGGCCGGCGCGGCCTACCTGGGCTGGCTCGCCGTCAAAACGCTGCGGCCGGGCGGCACCTCGGTCTTCGCGCCCGGCGACCTGCCGGTCGACTCAACCCGGCGGCTGTTCACCATGGGCCTGCTGACCAACCTGCTGAACCCGAAGGCCGCGATCATGTACCTGTCGCTGATCCCGCAGTTCGTGCGCCCGGACGACGGGCACGCGCTGGCCCAGGGCTTCGTCCTCGGCGGCGTGCAGATCCTGGTGAGCCTGACGGTCAACCTGCTGATCGTGTCGGCCGCGGGCGGCATCGCGGTCTTCCTGGCCCGGCGGCCGGGCTGGCTGCGCATGCAGCGCTACCTCATGGGTACGGTGCTCGGCGCGCTCGCGATCCGCCTCGCCACGGATCGCGCCCGCCCAGCCTGACGCTTTCCGACCACTGATGGCCGTCGATTCGCAACACGGCGTTCCCAGGTTTCATCTTCCTGACCGGCCTCCCGCTGGCGTACTACGCGGCCCGCTACAACCTGGACGTCGACCTGATCACCCGGGGCAGCGGCTTCGGCACGCGACACGAAGCCCGAAGAAGATACCAAAAACCCCATTGAGGGCCATCTCGTAGGTTTCGACCGTCGACACCCGCCGAGAAGTACTCCGACGAGGCGCCGCGTACAGATCTTGGTATCCGGTGGCCCCCAGGAGGGCCCAAATCGACCAAGATTGATCAGACTGGCCGATAGTGGCCCGGATAAAGGCGACTTAACAGAGCTTTCCGCCTCGGACGAACCTCTCCAATCAACCGGAGGCTTGCTAACCGATAGCGCCCTGGACCGCGGTCACCGATCCGGGCACTTGACAACAGGCTGCCCGCCAGCCGGGCAGAAGTCTCCGAGCTGACCCGAACCTCTCAAGGCCCTGCCCCAACCAACCTCCACACCACCACGCCGCCCCGCCGACGGCCCGTTTCGCGGCGCCGTCTCGATGAATTGTGGAGGCGTGGGAGCGCCTGGCTTGCGGCCAGCGACGTGCCTGCCGCGGGGGCCTCGCTCACGAAGCGGAAGAAGGGGTGCCAGCCGCGAGGCGGAAGCGAGGCCCTGGCCGCCTGGGTCGGAGGGCACGACGCCCGGGATTCGGTCGAGATCACGGGCGGGCCAGCCCGCAGGTCATCATCCCCGCGACCCCCTATCGGCGAACAACCAAGATCTGAGCCACCCCACCCGCGCCCGCGCTCCAACACCATCCGAATCGGACGGTCGGCCCGACCCGACCACTGAGGAGTCGGACAGCGCCCCGACGATCATCACAAAACCGTTGCGGGTGAACGCCGTGCACGCCGCGTCAGCCTGGGCCACCCAGTCGAAGCGCTTTCCCGGCCGTGCCGTGAAACCGGCCGGTGTCTCACGGGCCGCAGCCGGCCGCACCAGGCCGTGGAAGACGTCGCCGGCCGTCGCGTGGAAGCGGGCCACCTCCTCGCGGGCCCGGAAACCCAGCCCAGCCATCATGACGCGACCCTCCGGCAGTTTCCGGAATGCGACGGTGGCCGGCGGCGTTGTCCGGACCGAGGAGGCATCAATGAAGGTTCGCAACTCGCTCCGGTCGCTGAAGAGCAAGCCGGGTTCGGTCGTCACCCGCCGCCGCGGCCGGATGGTCGTCATCAATCGCAAGAACCCCCGTTGGAACAGCCGCCAGGGCTGACTCCCGCGATAACGTGACATGCGAACGGGCCGGGGACCCGCCGCCACGGGTCCCCGGCCCCTCGCCAACCCGAAGCAGTGCCCTAGATCACATCCCGAAGCCGGCCGCGGACCCCGACACTGACCCGATGGAACCTCGCGTGCATCCGGTGGCCTCCACCGACGGCGTCACCCTGACCGTCGAGGAGTACGGCGCCCCCGGCCGCGCCGCATCCGTGGTGTTCCTACCCGCGCTCGGCGTGCCGGTCGCCTACTACCGCCCGCTGTTCCGCGCCTGGATGCTGTCGGGACGGCACGTCCTCGGCGTGGAACTGCGCGGCATGCCGCAGAGCCCGGTCGCCGACCTGCGACGCGACTCGTTCGGTTACGCCCACCTGGTCCGGGAGGATCTGCCCGCGGTCTTCACCGATCCCGCCGTCGCCGCGGCGGACCGGATCGTGCTGGTGGGCCACAGCCTGGGCGGTCAGCTCGCGCTGCTGTCGGGCGCCGCCGGCACGGTACGCCCCGACGCCGTCGTCACCCTCGGCACGGGCACGAGTTCCCCGTTCGCCCGCAGCGGCCGGCTGGCCCGGGCCCAGCGCGTCGCCGGGGTCCGCTTCGTCGGCGCGGTGACCTGCTCGCTGGGCTACTGGCCGGGGCACCGGTTCGGCTTCGGCGGCCGGCAACCCCGCACCCTGATGTCCGACTGGGGTTACGAGGCCCGGCACGGCCGCTACCGGCTGCGGGGAGACCGGACGGACTACGAGACCGCGCTGGGCAACCTGGCCGTGCCCGCGCTGCTGATCGACATCGCGGGCGACCGGATGATCACCCGGTCGGCCGTCGACCACCTGGCGGCCCGGCTCCCGGCCGACGTCGACCGGGCCACCGTCGACGCTGTCCCGGACCACTTCCTGTGGGCCCGCCGCGCCCCCGAGAAGGTCATCTCCCGGGTCGAGAGCTGGCTCACCGGCCGCGGCCTCTGAAAGCTCAACCGCGGACGCACAAAGCTCAACCGCGGATGAACGAAGATCAACCACTGTGGACGAACAACGGTCAGCCGCCGCGGGCGAAGAGCGCCAACCGCACGCGGTTCGGGCTCTCGGTCTTGGTCATCAGGCTGGTGATGTGGGTCTTCACCGTCGTCACGCCGATGTGCAGGCGGTCGGCGATCTCGGTGTTGGACAGCCCCTCCGCCACCAGCTCCAGCACGTCCCGTTCGCGCGCGGTCAGCCCGGTCACCTGCCGCGGCTGTCCCACCCGGGCCGCGACCGCCCGGTTGACCAGCCGCCGCAACACCTCCTGGCTGAACGGGCTCTCCCCCGCCGCGGCCCGCCGGATCCCCTCCAGCAGCTCCACCGGCGGCGCGTCCTTGAGCAGGAAGCCGCAGGCTCCCGCGGTGAGCGCCGGATAGAGGTGGTCGTCGTCGCCGAAGGTGGTCAGCACGACCACCCGGGCGGCCGGGCGTTCGGCGAGGATGCGGCCGGTCGCCGTGATGCCGTCGACCCCGGGCATCCGCAGGTCCATGACGATGACGTCGGGGACGAGCCGGGCGGCGAGCGAGATCGCGTCGCGCCCGTTCTCCGCCTCGCCGACCACCGTCAGGTCGGCCTCGGCGTCGCAGAGCATCCGCAGCCCGGCGCGGATCAACGCCTGGTCGTCGACCAGCAGCAGCCGGATCACGCGGCCCCCGCCGCCGGCAGCGGCTGGATCGCCGGCAGCACGGTCGCGACGCGCCAGCCGCCCGCCGCCGGACCGGCGGTGAGCCGGCCGCCCAGCACTTCGACCCGCTCGCGCATCCCCGTCAGGCCGTGGCCGCCGCCGGACGGCAGCCCGGGCACGACCCCGCCGCCGTCGTCCGCCACCGACCAGACGACACCCTCGTCGCTGACCTCCACCCGAAGGCTCGCGTGGGCTGCCGGGCCGGCGTGTTTGGCCACATTGGTCAGCGCCTCCTGGGTCAGGCGCAGCACCGCCAGGCCACGGACCACGTCCAGCGAGGCGGCCTCCGGCGCGATCGTCGCGTCCACCGTCAGCCCCGCCCGCCGGGCCGTCTCCACCGCCGCCTCGAGAGCCGCCGGCAGGGCGCCGGGCTCGATCGCCGTGAGCGCCGCGTCCGTGCGCCGCGACGGATCCCGCAGGACCTCGACCAGCCGGCGCAGGTCCGCCAGCGCGGCCGTACCCGTGCCGTGCACGTCGTCGAAGACCTCGGTCACCCGCGGATCCACGTCCGGCAGCACGTGCCGGGCCACCCCGACCCGCAGGACCATCGACGCCACGTGGTGCGCGACCACGTCGTGCAGCTCGCGGGCGATCGCCGAGCGCTCGTCCGCCCGGGCCGCCCGGCTCTCCGATTCCGCCCGGCGCTCCGCCTGCACGCCCAGCTCGCGCGTGGTGCGGATGACCAGGCCGAGCAGCACCGGCAGGCCGACCACGACCATGAGCCCGAACATCGGCGCCGCGATCGGCGACGGCGGCCGGCCCAGGTCGAACGCCAGGTAGACCGCCGCCACCAGGGCCGCGCCGGACCACAGGATGCGCGGGCGGCTCGCCCACATGGCCAGTTCGAGCAGGATCCAGCTGGTGCCCACCTGGTTGATCGTCGCGTCGTCGAGCAGCACGAACGCCGGCACCAGCAGGGCGACCTGGGCGAGCAGGCCGAGCACGTGCCGGCGGTGGAAGATCAGCGTGCAGGCGAACGCCGCCACGGCGAGCACCAACTGCGTCCGGGTCGGCGGGTCGCCGTCGTCGTTGCCGAAAAGCAGATAGCTGACGCCGCTCAGATCGAGCAGCAGCATCCGCACGAACGTGTCGCGCGCGTCGAAGAGCCGGCCCAACCATCCCACGAGAAACACCCTAGGCGCTCCGGGCGTCGGTGTAGCGGGTCCGGACCAGCAGATAGACCAGCAGGCCCAGGGGCCCGAGCAGGATCGTCAGCAGCAGCACCGGCGACATGATCAGCGCGGGCACGGCCCGGTCCCGGCTGTCCAGCCAGGACCAGCGGCCCACGAAGAGATCGAACGCGATCATGTGGGCCCAGGCCGCCGCCGCGCCGTCGGCGGTGCCGAGCAGTTCCCGTACGCCGCCGAGGGTGGGCGAGGCGACGGCCGGCAGCACCTCGCCGAGGGCGGGGATGACCAGCAGCGCGTAGATCAGCACGACCGGCAGCACGATCAGCGGCGAGGCGACGATCCGCCGGGTCCAGGACCAACCGGGCAGCAGGATGATGAGCACCCAGAACGGCGCGGCGACCGCGAACGTGAGCCCGAACAGCAACCCGGTCATGGCTGTACCACCTTTGCCATGCCCTTCTGGCCCTCGCCTGCGAGGCCTTTGTCCGGTCCGGCTGGGTGCCGCTCGGTGCAGGCGGTCATGCCCGGCCCCCCACTCGCTCGATGTGCTCGATCATGCAGCAAGCGCCAGGGCCGGCCGACGGCGGCGGGCGACCACGGTGATCGTCGCGACCGCCGTCACGGCGGCCAGGGCGGCCCAGGCGCCCAGCGTCAGGGCGTCGGGTCGCAGCAGCGGCTGACCACGCAGCGCCTGCCAGGTCAGCAGCAGGGTGAGGGTGCCGTAGGCGAGGCCGCCGATCAGCAGCAGCCGGATCCGGGTCAGCTCGTCGAGCCGGTTGCCGAGCAGCAGGGCGAGCAGCGGCAGCGCCTGCAGCGCGTGCAGGCCGACGAAGTGCCCGATCCGCAGGTCTCCGCCGGTGGTGCTCCAGCCGACCACCGGCAGCCCCGGCCCGCCGTCGGGCACGCCGACGCTGTGCCCGTACTGGTCGGGCTGCACCATCGGGATGGCCGCGGCCATCCCGAGCAGGGACAACCCCAGGCCCCAGCGGACGGCGTGCGCGGACGCCCGGTTGGCGAGCCGCTGCCGGAGCACCGCGATGCCGATCACGACCTGCGCGACGAACAGCACCATGATCGAGGTGCCCATGACCTGCCAGAGCGCGGCATTCAGCGGGCTGCTCTCGTTGTAGTGGCTGGTCTGGCCGCGCACGACCTGGGTCACGATGACGACCATCTCGGCGACGGACATGGCCACCAGGACCGTGGCGGCCCACTCGGCGACGCGGCTGCGCCGCGGCAGCAGGGAGAGCATCCACGCGAGGGTGGAGGTGTAGAGGACGAAGGACACCGCGAACTTGAACGGCTTGAGCCAGATCGGCGCGCCGGTCAGGACGCGCGGGTCGGCGAAGACCCCGACCGCCGCGACGACGGCGACGACGGCCATCGCGGCGGCGAAGATCATGAGCGGGCGGTGCCAGCGCAGCACGTTTGTCATGCCCTGAGTTTTTCGGCGCCGGCCGGCGGTTTCGCCCGCCCGCGGGCCGGTCCCGCGGCCGGTGGTCGGAGCCCTCCTCCTCCCTGGGTAGGAGGTCGCCATACTGTCCGCGTGAACGAGGTCGTGTTTCCGCGGGTCGAGGACGGCCGGCGCAGCGGTTCGGCGCTGGGCCGGGCGGTGGTCGCGGACGCGCTGCGGGTCGCCGATCCGGCGGCGGCCGCCGCGGCGGAGCGGGAGAGCGACTGGCGTACGGGCTACCTGCGGCACTTCCGGGCCCTGGTCGAGGCCGGGCTGGACGACGGCTACGACATCGCGCGGGCCGGGCTCGCGTCCGTGCACAGCCGGATGCGGGTGATCCGGGGCGACGAGGACACGGCGCTCGACGAGGTCTTCGCGGCCGAGGCCAGGCCGCTGGAGACCGTCACGATCCACGGCGAGGGCAAGCCCGAGCAGGAGCTCAGCCTGCCGTACCGGGGTGACGTGCTGCGCGGTGACACGCTGCTGCGGCAACTCGACCGCTGGGTCGAGCACGGCACGATCGAGCCGTCGTGCGCCGAGGCGGTCCGCGAGGTGGCCGCCGAGCCGGACTGGCTGGACCTCTCCGATCAGCGGCTGGTGGTGCTGGGCGCGGGCGCCGAGATGGGACCGCTGCCGGCGGTGCTGGCCTGGGGCGGCACGGTGGTCGGCATCGACCTGCCCCGGCCGGGGATCTGGGCCCGGGTGGCGGCCACCGCCCGGCAGAGCGCGGGCACGCTGATCGCGCCCGGTGCCACGGTCGAGGGCGCGGGCGTCGATCTGCTGACCGGGCTGCCGGCGGCGGCTCGGTGGCTGCTCGGCATCGAGGGCCGGCTGGTGCTCGGCAACTACGTGTACGCGCCCGGTGCGGCGTACCCCCGGCTCTCGGCCGCCGTCGACGCGCTGGCCGAGCATGTGCGGCGGCAGCGACCCGGCACCGCCCTGGCCTTTCTCGCCACGCCGACGGACGCCTTCGCGGTGCCGGCCGGCGCGGTCGCGCAGGCCACGGTCCGGTACCGGGAACGGCCGGCGGCCGCGAAGGCGCTCGCCGCCCTGTCCGGCGGCCGGCTGCTGCGGCCCAACTACCCGCCCGGCGCCGATCCCGGCATCGCCGACAGCCTGGTGCCGCAGCAGGGCCCGAACTACGCGCTGGCCAAGCGGATCCAGCGCTGGCGGGCGTCGGTGGCCCGGCAGGACGGCACGACGGTGAGCTTCACGGTCGCGCCGCCCACCCGGACCCGCTCGGTGACCAGCAACCGGCTGCTCGCCGCCGCCTACGCGGGCGCGCACATGTTCGGCGCGGAGATCTTCGAACCGGTCACCAGCAACCGGCTGATGGCGGTGCTGCTGGTGCATCAACTCCGCAAGCCACGCCCGGCGGCGCCGAACACGTGGACGGACGAGGCGGTCGGCGCGGCGCACGGCGGGCTGTGGCGGATCGCCTACCAGTCACGGACGGCGCTCGGGCTGGCCGCCGTCCGCGGTCTGCCGGCCACGCTGCGGCGACCCTAGGGATGTCTGGCGGATCATGACGGCTCGGGTTCGCCCTGAGCCGGGATCCCGTCACAGCGTTAGGCTTCGACAATGGAGATCGCCGGGCTGGTCCTCGCCGCGGGCGCCGGCCGCCGGTACGGGATGCCGAAGGCGCTGGTGGCGTACCGGGGCGACCTGCTCGTGCGCCGCGCGGCCGGCGCGATGCGGGAGGCCGGCGTGACCGAGCCCGTGGTCGTGATCGGCGCCGAGGCCGCGCGGGTCCGCGCGATCGCGCCCGAATTGACCTTCGTCGAGAATCCGGACTGGGCGACCGGCATGGCCTCGTCGCTGCGCGCCGGCCTGGCGGCGCTGGCCGGCGGCCCGGCCGGCGCGGCGGTGGTCCTGCTGGTCGACATGCCCGGCGTCACCCCCGCGGCGGTACGCGCCATCGCCGCCGACGCCGCCCCGGACGCCCTGGTCATGGGCGGCTACGGCGGGCGCCGGTCGCATCCGGTGCTGCTCGGCCGCGAGCACTGGGCCGGAGTCGCGCGCAGCGCCACCGGCGACCGTGGTGCCCGCGACTACCTGCGCGCGCACGCCGACCGGGTCCGGGTCGTCCCGGTCGGCCATCTCGCGGACGATACCGACCTCGACGTACCGGAGCAGGTGACCGATCATGCGTGACGTCCTGGACGATCTGCTGCGCTGGTGGCGCGACGGCGAGCCGGCCGGGCTGGCGACCGTCACCGCCACCTGGTCGAGCGCGCCCCGGCAGCCGGGCGCGGCGATGCTGGTGAGCGCCGACGGCACCGCGGTCGGCAGCGTCTCCGGCGGCTGCGTCGAGGGCGCCGTCTACGAGCTGTGCCGCGAGGTCGCCGGCACCGGGCGGCCGCAGACGGTGCGGTACGGCATCAGCGACGACGACGCGTTCGAGGTCGGGCTCCCCTGCGGCGGCACGATCGAGCTGTTCGTGGAGCGGGCCGGCTTCCCCGAGTTGCCCGTGCTCGCCGAGGCCGTCGCCGCGGACCTGCCGGTGGCGCTGCTGACGTGCGTGGAGGGCCCGCCGGAGGTGCTCGGCCGGCATCTGGTCATCACCGGTGACGCCCGGCACGGTTCGCTCGGCGGCGACCGGCTGGACGACGCGGCGACGGACGACGGCCGGGGCCTGCTCGCCGCCGGGCGCACCGGGCTGCTGCACTACGGCCCGGCCGGCGAGCGCCGCGGCGCCGGGCTGGCCGTGCTGGTCACCTCGTTCGCGCCGGCCGCCCGGATGATCGTGTTCGGGGCGACCGACCATGCCGCGGCGGTCGCCCGGATCGGCGCGTTCCTCGGCTACCGGGTGACGGTCTGCGATGCCCGGCCGGTCTTCGCCACCGCCCGGCGCTTCCCCGACGCCGACGAGGTCGTCGTCGACTGGCCGCACCGCTACCTCGCCGCCGAGGCCGCGGCCGGGCGGATCGACCCGCGCACGGTGTTGTGCGTGCTGACCCACGATCCGAAGTTCGACGTGCCGGTGCTGGAGGTGGCGCTCGAGTTGCCGGTCGCGTACGTCGGCGCGATGGGCTCCCGGCGCACCCACGACGACCGGCTCAAGCGGCTGCGCGAGACCAGCCTCGGCCCGGCCGCGCTCGCCCGGCTGGCCTCCCCGATCGGGCTCGACCTGGGCGCGCGTACCCCCGAGGAGACCGCGGTCAGCATCGCCGCCGAGATCGTCGCCTTGCGCTGGAACGGCACCGGGGAGCGGCTCACCGCCACCGCGGGGCCGATCCACTCGTGAGCAATGGTTTGATGGCCGCGTGCTGCACCTGAGGATCATCGTCCCGCCCGACCGTACGGCGGCCGTCCGGGAGCTGTTGACCGGCAACGACGCGGTGACCCACGTCGTCGTGCTGCCCGGCGCGGCCGTTGAGCCCGTCGGGGATCTGGTCTTCTGCGACGTCGTCCGGGAGGGTGCCAGCGCGATCATCGAGCGGCTGCGCGCCCTGGGCGTCGAACGGGACGGCTCGATCATGCTGGAGAAGGTCGACACCACGCTGTCGGCCGCGGCCGACCGGGCCGAGCGGCGGGTGCCCGGCCTCGGCGTGGACGCCGTGGTGTGGGAAGAGGTCGAGCACGCGACCGCGGCGGAGTCGGAGCTGTCCGGCGCGTTCCTCACCTTCATGATCGTGGCGACCGTGATCGCCGGCATCGGCGTCCTGCTCGATCAGCCCATCCTCATCGTCGGTGCGATGGTGGTCGGCCCCGAGTTCGGGCCGCTGGCCGCCGTCTGCGTCGGCGTCGTGCGCCGCCGGCCCGCCCTGGTCCGCCGGGCGCTGCTGGCGCTGGGGGTCGGCTTCGCGGTCGGCATGCTGGTCACGGTCGCGACCACCTGGGCGCTGACCGCGCTCGACCTGGTCGGCAAGGACATGCTGCTCGGCGACCGGCCGCTGACCGAGTTCATCTGGCAGCCGGACGCGCTGAGCTGGGTCGTCGGCTTCCTCGCCGGGGTGGCCGGGATGCTGTCGCTGACCTCGGCGAAGGCGGGCACCCTGGTGGGGGTCCTGATCTCGGTGACGACGGTGCCCGCCGCCGCGAACGTCGCGGTGGCGCTCGCCTACGGCGTGCTGAACGAGGCCGCCGGCTCGGCGCTGCAACTGGTCATCAACGTCGCCGCGATCATCGCGGCCGGGGTGCTCACGCTGTGTGTGCAGAGGTTCGCCGGCCGGCACCGTCGCGCCGAGCACAGTGGACGCATACCCCGCGGGACCGCCAACCGGTAAGGTGTCGCTTCTGCCGGTGACCATGATCGTGGTCGCCTGAACGACACGGGGGCTTCAAAGCGTGATGGTCCGCAGGTCACGAATGCTGATGGGTGCCGCGGCGACGGTTACAGCGGCAGCACTCACCGTGACCGGAGTCGTGCTGACCCGGTCGTCCGACCCGGCGCCGACGCCGGTCGCCGACGCCGCCGAGGCCGCAGCCGAGCCGCTGCCCACCGGGCCGCCGCCACCACCGGTCACCTCACAGTCACTGGATCTCGACGGGAAGCCGGTCGTCGAGAAGGGCCGGGAGACGCTGCGGCTGGCTAAGCGCAGCGTCACCCGCTTCAGCCTGCTCGGGGTCACCTGGAACGACGCGCTGCTGTCGTTCCGGGGCGACGCCGCCGTGCGTACCCGGTCGACCGCCTCCGGCGACTGGTCCTCGTGGCAGAGCCTGGATCTGGAGCCCGCCGTCGCCGCCGGCGACCCGGACGTGGTCGCCGGGCGTACCCGGGGCGGCAGCCTCGCGCTGTGGGTCGGCGAGTCGAACGGCGTCGAGGTGAAGGTGGTCTCCGCCGCCGGCCGCACCTCAAACAAGCTGCCGGCGGGCCTGCGGCTCACCCTCGTCGACCCCGGCCCCACGACCAGCGGCGGCCAGGGTGGCGGCGTGCCGCTGGCGGATCCGGCTGAGTCCGCATCGGCCGAGCCGCCCCCGGCGGACACCGAGCCCGAGCCCGTGCCCGTGCAGCCCCCGGCCGACACCGACGAGCCCGACGAGCCCGCCGCGAGCACCCCGGGCAGCCCGGCCGCCACGACCACGACCCCGGCCGCGACCCCGACCACCACGACGGCGAAGCCGCCCGCCACGACGGCGCCCAACGTGCCGGCCAACAGCGCGATGCCGGCCTACGTGAGCCGACGGGGCTGGAGCGCCGACGAGAAGCTCGTCAAGGACGCACCGGTCTACGGCACCACGATCAACGCGCTCTTCGTGCACCACACCGCGCAGAGCGGGAGCAATTCCAACAACTACGCCTGCGCGGAGGCCGGCAAGATCATCCGCAGCATCTACACGTACGCCGTGACGGGCAAGCACCTCAACGACATGGAATACAACTTCTTGGTGGACAAATGCGGCACCCTCTACGAGGGCCGCAAGGGCGGGGTGGGCCGGCCCGTCGTCGGGGCGCACACCCCGCCGTTCAACAGCAACTACGCCGCCGTGGCGGTCATCGGCGACTTCGGCACCACCGCCGTGCCCGCCGCCGTCACCACCAAGATCGCGCAGCTGGCCGCGTACAAGCTGGGGCTGTACGGCAACGACCCGGCCGCGAAGTTCACGACCACCGCGCAGGGCAGCAACGCCAAGGTCAAGACCGGCGACCGGATCACCATGGGCCGGATCGCGGGACACCGCGACGTGCAGGCGACGGCCTGTCCCGGCAACGCCCTCTACGCCCGGCTGCCCGCGCTGCGCACGGAGGCCGCCGGGGTGCTCTCCGGCCTGCGGATCACCGCTCTCGCCGGCGCCCGGCAGTCCGGCGCGACCTATGTCGTCCGGGACACCCTCAAGGTCTCCTGGTCGGTCAGCACGCCGGGCGGCGTGATCGGCGGCTTCGAGGTCCGGGTCGACGGCAAGCGGGCCGCCACCGCCGCGGCCACCGCACGCTCCGCCTCGGTGCAGCTCGCCCCCGGCCGGCACAGCGTCCAGATCCAGCTGAACCGCGTCGACGGGCCGACGTCGGTGAGCGCCACCAAGACGGTGACGGCCGACACCACCAGGCCGGCCTTCCCCGGCCGGCCGGAGGTGACCCTGCGGACCGGAACCGTGAACCCCGCCGCCGCGCCGGTCAAGCTGAGCTGGCAGGCGTCCGACGCGGTCGGGCTGGCTTCGGTACGGGCCACCGCACCCGTCCGCGCCACGTTCGGGCCGAGCGTCCGGAGCTGGAACACCGCGGCCAAGCCCGGCGCGAAAACCACCTGGCGCCTGCAGGCCGTCGACCTCGCCGGCAACGCGATCGCCGCCCCGGTGACCCGCACGACGACGCTGGTCGCCGAGACCAAGGGCAAGCGCTCCGGCAAGTGGTCGAAGGCCGCCGGCGGCTCGCACCTGGGCCGGGCCGCGCTCGCCAGTTCGGCGAAGAACGCCTCGCTGAGCTGGACCTTCACCGGCCGCTCGGTGGCGCTGCTGGCGATGAAGAGCAAGACCAGCGGCAAGATGTACGTCTACCTCGACGGCAAGAAGGTCGGCACGGTCGACCTCAAGTCCGGCACGACCTCCTACCGCCAGGCCGTCTGGACCAAGTCCTGGACGAGCGCCAAGAAGCACACCGTGAAGATCGTCGTGGTGGGGACCAAGGGCCGCCCGAAGGTCACCACGGACGGCATCGTCCACCTGAAGTGAGGCCGCGCCGGCTGGTCCTCAGCCTGCGCGGAGGTGGGCGTCCAGCTCCCGCAGCGAGGTCAGCCGGCACGGTTCGCCGGCCGGGCCGCGATCGTGCCGGTCCAGATGAACGGCGGACAGCCCGGCCGCGCGGGCCCCGAGCACGTCCAGGGCGTGGTTGTCGCCGACGCTGAGCACCTCGCCCGGCGCGAGCCCCCACCGCGCGCAGGCACCGCGGAACGCCGCCGCGTGCGGCTTGGCGACCCCGAGGTCGTCGACGGTGTAGACCGGCCCGACCCGGTCGCCGAGGCCGGTCCAGGCCAGCTTCCTGAGCTGCTGACCGCGGGTGCCGTTGGTCAGCACGGCGGTGGCCAGGCCGGCGGCGGCGACCGCGGCCAGGGCGCCGGCCACGTCGTCGTAGGCACGCCAGGCGCCCTCGTAGTGGATCAGGTAGCCGGCGAAGATCTCGTCCAGCTCCGCGTCAGCGCCGTCCGTACCCAGGTAGTCACGCAGCCGCCGGCGGCGCTGCTCGGCGAAGCTGATCCGCCCGTCGCGCCAGGCGGCCAGGTGCGACTCCTGCACGGTGGCCCAGCGGGCGATCGCCTCCTCCGTCGGCGCCAGGCCGATGGTCGGCAGCCATGCCCGCAGCCCAGCGGCGGCGGCGCCCTCGTGGTCGACGAGGGTGCCGTCGAGGTCGAGCAGGACACCACGCAGTTTCACGCCGGAGATCCTAGACTTCTCGGGTGGACATCCAGCCGATCACCCTGGGCACCTGGCCGACACCGCTCGAGCCGGCGCCACGGCTCGGCACCGCCCTCGGGCTGGACGAGCTGTGGCTCAAGCGGGACGACCTGACCGGGCTCGGCGGCGGCGGCAACAAGGTCCGCAAACTGCAGTACACCTGCGCCCAGGCGCTGCAGGCGGGCGCGACAACGCTGGTCACCACCGGTGCGGCGCAGTCGAATCACGCCCGGCTGACGGCCGCGGCGGCGGCCCGGCTCGGCCTGGATTGCGTGCTGGTGCTGGGCGGGAACGAGCCGCCGGCGGTGCGCGGCAACCTGATCCTGGACCAGCTGGCCGGCGCCCGCATCGTGTGGGCCGGCGACGCTCCGCTCGCCGAGGTCGCGGCCGCGCAGCCAGGATTCCTCATCCCGTTCGGCGGCACGTCGGCGTTCTCCGCACTGGGCTATGTGGACTGTGCCCGGGAGCTGACGGCGCAGCTGCCGGACCTGAGCACCGTGGTGGTGGCGGTCGGCTCGGGCGGCACGATGGCCGGCCTGGTCGCCGCGCTCGGCCCGGGCCGGGTCTTCGGGGTGGATTCCGGCGCGCTGCCGGACCCGCGGGCCACGGTCGCCAGCCTGCTCGACGCCATGGGCGTGCCGGTCCACCCGGCAGACCTGCAGATCGACGGCACGCACGTGGGAGCCGGCTATCCGGCGCTGACCCGTCCGGTCCAGGAGGCGCTGAGCCTGGCCGCCCGCACCGAGGGCCTCTTCCTCGATCCGATCTACACCGGGCGCGCGCTGGCCGGGCTGCGGGCGAGCCCACCGGACGGCAAGGTGGTCTTCCTGCACAGCGGCGGCCTGCCCGGGCTGTTCGGACACCCGTCGATCTGACCGACCCAGCTCACGCAGGCGGCGCAACCGGCACGGGCGCGACCGGCCAGCTCGCGCGGCCCAGCGCGGACGGCTCAGCGCGGGCGGCTCAGGTCGCGCGGGCGCGTAGGCGGCGCAGCATGCGGGCGTCGACGAAGCCGACCGCGTGGGCCGCCGCCTCGACCGTCTCGCCGTGGCCGATCAGATACTCGGCTCGTTCCACCCGGAGCAGCTGCTGGTATCGCAGCGGCGTCCGGCCGGTCGCGGCCTCGAAGCGGCGGGTCAGCGTGCGCTCGCTGACCCCGGCCGAGCGGGCCAACTCGGCCAGCGGCAGCGGCCCCGTGAAGCTCGCGTCGATCCGGTCCTGGACCCGGTGCACCGCGTCGCTGAGGTGCGCGCGGTGCCGCAGCATCGCGCTCGCCTGCTGCTGGTCGCCGTTGCGCCGGGCGTAGACGACCATCTGCCGGGCCACCCGCGCGGCCACCTCCGGGCCGTGCCGCACCGCGATCAGGTGCAGCGCCAGGTCGATGCCGCTGGCGATGCCCGCCGACGTCACCACCCGGTCGTCGGAGACATAGAGCACGTCCCGGACCACGACCGCGGCCGGATAGCGCCGGGCCAGCTCGTCCTGGATGTCGTGGTGGGACGTGCAGCGCCGGCCGTCCAGCAGGCCAGCCCGGCCCAGCGCGTCGGCTCCCGCGCAGACGCTGGCCACCGTGCCGCCCGCCGCGTGGTGCGCGGTGAGCCGGCCCAAGGTCGCGGCGGTGAGGTGGCCGGTGCCGGCCAGCTCCGCCGACCGCCAGCCGGGCACCACCACCAGGTCCCCCGGGGCGAGCTCCGGCCAGGTCAGCTCGGCCCGCAGCGTGACGCCCTGGTGGGTCGGCACGTCGGGCTGCTCGGCCACGTAGGCCAGCCGGTAGGGATGCCCGTGATCCGCCACGGTCGAGAAGACCTGGGCCGCGCCGGCGAGATCCAGCAGGTGCAGCTGCGGCACGAGGAGGAAGACGACCTGGTTCACGATCCGGTCAAACTCCCGGTCAGCTCGGCGACGGTGCGGATGGTGGCGAAGCGGCCCGCGAGCGCGTACTCGGTGCGGGTCACCACGTCCTCGGCGGCCAGCGTACGCGGGTCGGCCAGCAGCTCGGCGACGGTCTGGCCGGCCGGGGCGTCCCGGTGCGGGATCGGGAAGGTCGCCGTGGCGTCGGTGACGAAGGTGACGGCGTACCCGAGATCGGAGCCGACCCGGGCCGTGGTCTCGACGCACTGCTCGGTCCGGATGCCGCAGACCACCAGCTCGCGGATCCCGCGCTCGGTGAGAACCTGCTGCAGATTGGTGGTGGTGAAGGCGTTGTGCGAGGTCTTCGTGATGAGCGGTTCCCCGGCCGCGGGCTCGAGCTCCGCCACGACCCGGACGTGGCCGCGCGCCGGATCGAACTCGCCGCCGCTGCCCGGCTCGGCGTGCAGCACCCACACCACGAGGTCACCGGCGGCGCGGGCGGCGTCGACGAGGGCGCCGACCCGCTCGACGACCGCGGGGTTGGAGACGGTCTGCCAGAGCGGCCGGACCCGGAAGGACTCCTGAACGTCGATGACGACGAGTGCGTTTGTCATGACACTCATCCTGGCGGCCGGCGGCGTACCGGGTAAGGCACTGACCCGACCGTGACCGGAACGATCCGGTCACGCGGATCCGGGCACTGATCCGCTCCGGGCGGTAACGTCTGCCGGTATGACAGAGCCTTCAGTCGGGTCAAGGGTGGCGGTGGGGCGGTTGGATGGGCCTTCAGTCGGGTCAAGGGTGGCGGTGGGGCGGTTGGATGGGCCTTCAGTCGGGTCAAGGGTGACGGTGGGGCGGTTGGATGGGCCTTCAGTCGGGTCAAGGGTGACGGTGGGGCGGTTGGACGGGCCTCTGACGGGCAAGACGGCAGTGGTGACGGGCGGATCGCGAGGCATCGGCCGGGCGATCGTGGAACGGCTGGCCCGCGACGGCGCCAGGGTGATCTTCGGCTACCGCAGCCGCGACGAGGAGGCCAAGGCCGTCGAGGAGGCGGTGCCCTCGGCCCGCGGCTTCCGGGCCGACCTGGCCGAGCCCGGCGCGATCCGGGAGCTGCTCGAATGCGCCGACCACCTCGACATCCTGGTCGCCAACGCGGCGGCGACCTTCGTGCCCACGGCGATCGCCGACGTGACCGACGAGGAATACGACCGCATCTTCGCGGTCAACGCCAAGTCCACGTTCCAGGCGATCCGGTACGCGGCCCGGCACATGCGCGACCACGGCCGCATCATCACGATCTCGACCCTGAACACGACGCACCCCGCACCGGGCGGCAGCCTCTACGTGGGCAGCAAGGGCGCGGTGGAGCAGTTCGGCGCGGTGGCGTCCCGGGAGCTGGGCGCCCGCGGCATCACGGTGAACACGGTCTCGCCGGGCGCGACGGACACCGAGTTGCTGCGCTCGACCAACTCCGCCGAGTCGCTGGCGCTCGTGCCGCAGATGACGCCGCTGGGCCGGCTCGGTGAGCCGGCCGACATCGCCGACGTGGTCGCGTTCCTCGCCGGCCCGGACGGCCGCTGGATCACCGGGCAGAACATCCGCGCGGGCGGCGGCCTCGCCTGACCCGCCGGCCCGCGATCAGCCCACCCGCCCCGGCACGCGGCCCCACAGGGCAGTGACCAGCGCCCGGCAGGCGACCCACCGGGCTGTGACCAGCACGACCAGCGCCAGGCAAGCGACCCCACCCGGCAGCAAGCAACACAACCAG
>Ga0307516_10000471_pt1 | contig 53415 bp, 76 predicted proteins | sample 19_EM_MG_FD_203310 | JGI IMG/M metagenome (GOLD analysis project Ga0307516, IMG submission 203310) | Populus trichocarpa ectomycorrhiza microbial communities from riparian zone in the Pacific Northwest, United States - 19_EM | ecosystem: Host-associated > Plants > Roots > Unclassified | place...
CTCCGACGTTCGCCAGATCGACGCCGACATAACCGAGTCGCTGCTGGTGCTGCGTGAGGCCCTGAGCCCCATGGAAGGCTCGGCCGAAGACACGGCGATGTGCGAGCTCGAAACCTTCGTCGCGGTGGCCCTGCGCGTGTTCTCCAAGACCAACCCCTCGAAGCTGCGCAGCGAGAGCCGCAATGTCGAGATTCAGGCCCGGCTTGACGGTATTCCGGTTCAACGAGGTGCAGCATGACGACGACACAAGCCGCAGCGGCGCAGTGCAACGACTGCTCGTGCCCTTCGCAATTGATCGCATTGAACGGGGGCAAGTGCCCGCGCCGGCCGGTGGTTCCGCCCCTGACGCTCGACGACGAGATCGACGTGGCGACCTCTGAAGTTCCGGAGCGGCGCGGCGTGCGCGGTGGTCGCCTCGTGCGGACGGTGATCGCGGTGCTGCTGGTCGCCGGTGGCGCGGTGCTTGTGTTCGGGTGGCCGCGATGATCGCCTTCACCGTCCCAGGCCAGCCCCAAGGCAAGGGCAGGGCGAAGATCGTCAAGATAGGCGGCTTCTCGCGCATGGCCACGCCAGCGAAGACCGTGGCCTACGAAGGCCTTGTTGCGCACGCGGCGCAGTTCGCCATGCGCTCGACTGGCCAGATCGAGCCGATGCAATGCGCCGTGTCGGTGAATCTCGCCATCGACTGCCAGGTACCTGCGAGCTGGTCGCAGAAGAAGCAGCGCCAGGCGCTCGCAGGCGAAGTGTTCCCGACCACGAAGCCCGATGTGGACAACGTCGTGAAGGCCATCTTCGACGGGCTGAACGGCGTGGTCTGGAAGGACGACGTGCAGGCGGTGGACTGCCGCATTCGAAAGCGCTACTCGGCCACGCCGGGTGTGCGGGTGGAGGTGTGGGCCATCGAGGCGCCGCTTCAAGAACGGATCGCTGCGTGATGCTGATCTGCAAACCGAAAGGACGTGGCAATTGGAAGCCGATCTCTGTGTCGATCGAGGGCGACCGCGTGTCGCCGATCTTGATCCGCGTGGGCGCCGAGTTGACGCTGGGCGGCATCGTGTTCCGGATCTGCAAGGTACTCACATGAAGTCAATTCTCGTCACCGGCGGGGCCGGATTTTTCGGCCGCGGGTTCGTCCGCGAAGCGCTTGATCGAGGTGCTGAGCGCGTCTGCATCTTCTCGCGCGGCGAGTACCAGCAGGCGCTGATGCGCAGGGAGTTCGATGACGATTCCCGGCTGCGCTGGTTCATCGGCGATGTGAGATCGCAGGACCGCCTGGAAGAGGCGATGGATGGCATTGACGTGGTGGTGCACGCCGCCGCCTTGAAGCGCATCGAGGTCGGCTTCTACAACCCGGACGAAATGTTCGCGACCAACATCGACGGAACACGCAACGTGATCCGCGCGGCGAAGCGTGCCGGTGTTCGAAAGGTCATCGGCCTGTCTTCCGACAAGGCCTTCGAGCCTTGCAGCGCGTACGGAATCAGCAAGGCCGGCGCCGAATGCTTGATCCTGGCGGCGAACAACACGCGAGGGGCATCGGGCCCGATCTTCGCCGCGGTGCGCTACGGCAACGTGTGGAACAGCACCGGCTCAATCGTGCCGACCTGGCGCGCACGCATCGCTGGCGGTGGTGTCGACTTGCCTGTCACCGACCCGGAATGCACTCGCTTCTTCATGCGGCGTGCCGAGGCGGTAGAGCTCGTGATGGAGACCGCCGACACGATGCGCGGCGGCGAACTCGCGATTCCTGCATTGCCGGCGTTCCGTGTGGGTGACTTGGCCGCGGCGTTCGGCCTTCCGATGGCGCTGACTGGCCTTTCCGAGTTCGAGAAGAAGCACGAGTCGATGGGCCCCGGCAACAGCAGCGATCGCGCGCGGCGCATGTCCGTGGCCGAACTACGGGAGGCGCTCTGTGAAGCATGACCCGCACGCGGTGACGCGCGAGTTCGAGGCCGCGCTCTGCGCCTACACCGGCGCTCGGTTCGCGGTGACGACCACGAGCTGCACGCAGGCGATCCTGATGGCGCTGGCGTGGCACCGTCGGCTATTTGGGGACGTTGACGACGGCCTTCCTGGGCCCTTTGTGACCATGCCGAAGCTGTCCTATGTTGGCGTTCCTGCAAGCGTGCGCAGTGCGGGCTTTGATGTTGAGTTCCGAGACCAAGACTGGATGGGTGAGTATTGGTTCGACCCACTGCCAGTTATTGACTCTGCCCGAAGGTTCACCTTTGGGATGCACTACCCCGACACGTTCCGGTGCGTCAGCTTTCACTGGGGCAAGACGCTCGGCCTGAGCCAGGGCGGAGCCATCCTTCACGACAACCCCGAGGCCGATGCGTGGCTCCGGCGCGCGCGCTTCGATGGCCGAACCGAAGGGGCCGACCCGAAGGACGACCAGGTGCAGTACCCGAGCTGGCACGCCTACCTCTCGCCTGAAGTCGCTGCGCACGGGCTGATGAAGTTGTCGATGCTGCCCAAGCACAACGCGGACTTGCCGCGCAGCGACTACCCCGATCTGTCTACCCTGAAAGCCTTCCAATGAGCGACGAAATCGGCGAGCGCCAGATTCGCACAGACATCGAAATGCAGGTCGTCGCGCGAGATCGGAAGGTCTGGCTGCTCTTCAACGAAGAGGACCAGCAGACCCACGAGAAGCGCCCGGCGCACACGGCCAACTTCATCCTGTCGGCGCCCGATGCATTGACCATGTCGGCGCTGATTGCTGATCTCGCCTTCGAGGCCGAGAGCGGGCTGAAGTCCGCCAGCGGTGCGCTGAAGGCCGAGTTAATCGAGCGCCACCGCACGAAGCTGGTGGACCGCCTGAGCGTGGTCTTCAACTCGATGCGCGAGAAGAAGACCACCAACAACCGCCAGCTCGCGAAGCAGGTCGTCGACATCTGCATGGGCGAGGTCTTCAATTGAACGTGGCGATCATCCCGGCGCGCGGCGGCTCAGTCAGGGTGCCGCGCAAGAACGTGCGCGACTTCCGCGGCAAGCCGATGCTGTGCTATCCGATCGAGGCGGCCAAGGCCTCGAATCTGTTCCAGCTGGTCGTGGTGAGCACCGACGACGACGAGATCGAGCAGGTCGCGCTCGAAGCGGGTGCTGTCGTCATGCGCCGCCCCACCGACGACGGCACGAAGGGCACGCAGGAGATCGCACGCGACGTGCTGCTGCAGTTGCCGCAGGCGCACTTCGCGTGCGTGATCTATCCGTGCTCGCCTCTGCTGCTGGCGGCTGACCTGGCGCGTGGGGTGCAAGCGCTGCGGGGCCTCTGCTACGTGATGTCGACATACCCGGACGGCGCCGACGCTGGCTGCTTCTACTGGGGCCGCGCGCAGGCTTTCCGCGAGGGGTTGTCTCTCGATCACCCGTCGACGGTGTTCGTGCCGCTTCCGGCCGAGCGCTGCATCGACATCAACACCATCGGGGACTGGCATGTCGCCGAGTCCAAGTACGACGCCTTGAGGAGGGCACCATGAACGCGACCGAGGAATTCTGGCAGGGGCCGTTCGGCTCCGACTACACCGCCCGCAACCGTGTGGACTGGCAGGAGCGCGTGCCGTTCTGGCAGCACATCGTCGACCTGACCGAGGCCAGCAGCTTCCTGGATGTCGGCACCAACGCCGGCTGGAACCTGCATGCGCTGCGCTCCATCAACAAGGACTTCATGATGTCCGGGGTCGACATCAACCAGGAAGCGCTGCGCGAAGCGAAGGCCGCGGGCTTCGATGTCGAAGAGATGCCGGCGCACGCGGTGGCCGAGTTCTTCGGGCCGGGCGCGGCCGAGCTTGTCGTCACATCCGGCGTGCTGATCCACATCGCGCCCGACGACCTGCCGCAGACCCTGGCGGCACTGCACGACGTGAGCTCACGCTACGTGCTGGCGATCGAGTACGCCGGCGAGGTCGAGCAGGAGGTCGAGTACCGCGGCAACGCCGGCAAGCTCTGGCGCCGGCCGTTCGGCGAGCTGTACATGGCGCGCGGCCTGAGTCTGGTCGAGACCGGGGTAGCGCAGGGGTTCAAGGACTGCCACTACTGGCTGATGGAGAAGTCGTGATGTTGCGCTGCACCTGCTGCGTGATGCCTTCGACGAGGCCCGACACCCCCTTCATCGACGGCGAGTGCTCGGCCTGCATCAGCTTCAAGCGCCGACCGACGATCGATTGGGCCGAGCGCAAGGCCCAGTTGCTGCAGTTGCTCGACCGCCACGACGGCCGCTGCATCGTGCCCAGCTCGGGCGGCAAGGACTCGACCTATCAAGTGCTGACGCTGCTCGAACTCGGCGCTGACGTGACCGTGGTGACGGCGCGCACGTGCCACCTGACGCCACTCGGGCGGGCGAACATCGACAACCTCGCACACTACGCCCGCACGATCGAGGTGGTTCCGAACATGTCGGTGCGCGCGAAATTGAACCGCCTGGGCCTGGAGATGGTCGGCGACATCAGCTGGCCCGAGCACGCGGCGATCTTCAGCACGCCGTTCAACGTCGCGCTCGATCTCGGCATCAACCTGATCTTCTACGGCGAGAACCCGCAGGATCAGTACGGTGGGCCTGTGGGAAGCGAAGAGGCCAAGCAACTGACGATGCGCTGGCGCTCGGAGTTCGGCGGCTTCCTCGGACTGCGGCCCGGTGACTTCGTCGGCATGGAGGGGATCACCGAGCGCGACATGGAGGACTACATGGTCCGCACCAACCAGTCGGCGCCGATCGAGGCTCACTTTCTCGGGCAGTACCTGCCGTGGGACAGCCGGCAGAACGCCGAGGTCGCCGAGCGTGCTGGCATGCGCACGCAGTACACCCCGCCGAGCGCGGCGAACTGGTGGCGAAGCGAGAACCTCGACAACGCGCAGACCGGCCTGCACGATCACTTCATGCACGCGAAGTTCGGCTTCGGCCGCGGGTGCCAGCAGATCAGCGTAGATGTGCGGGCCGGGCGCGTCGGGCGCGAGGCGGCGCTGCAGTGGGTCGAACATCACGACCACCTGTTTCCGACGATGTACGCCGGGGTCTCGGTCGACGAGGTGCTAGACCGGATTGGTGTGGCGCGGTATCGGCTGAATCAGCTGTTGGAGCAGTTCGGCCATGCTGGCTAAACGAGTCATCCCCACCATGCTCGTGCGAGGCCGAACGCTGGTGAAAGGTGAGCGCTTCAACTCCTGGCGCAGCATCGGCCACGCGCTTCAGGCCGCGAAAGTGCATGCAGCCCGCGGCGTGGATGAACTCTGCATTCTGGACATCTCCGCGACTGCTGAGGGCAGGAGCCCAGACCTTGATCTGGTGCGTGAGCTGTCCGAGGGCTGCTTCATCCCGATCACCGTGGGCGGCGGGGTGCGCACGCTGCACGACATCGACGCGCTGCTGCGCGCCGGCGCGGACAAGGTGGCGATTTGCACCGGCTACTGGGAGGAGGCCGGTCTCATCAAGCAGGCCGCTGAGCGGTTCGGCCGCCAGGCAATCACAGCCTGCATCGAGGCGACAGAGGACGGCGGCACGTCGAAGCGTAGCGGCACGTCGCGGTCGATCGTTCCGCCTTCGATCGCGGCTATCGCGCTCGACCGATCGGGCGCCGGCGAGATCCTGCTGTCCAGCGTTCACCGCGACGGCACCCTGCAGGGCTACGACCTCGACCTGATCCGCGAAGTCTCCGAAGCGGTATCCATTCCGGTGATTGCCTCCGGTGGGTGCGGCTCCTACGATCACATGCTGGCCGCCTTCAAGGCCGGCGCGGACGCTTGCGCAGCTGGCGCCATGTTCGCGTTCACCGATGCAACTCCGAGGGGGGCTGCTCAATTCCTCAAACGCAACAACATCGAGGTTCGAGTATGAAGAAGCTGATTCTCCTGAGCGTGGTCGCGCTCGCTGGCTGCGGTAGTTTTCCGCTGGGCACGTCCTACCCACAGCAAGGGCAGACCCAAGCCCAGACTGACCAGAACATCCTGGTGTGCAAAGACCGCGCGAAGGATGAAGCCAACACCGACGCCCGCGTCGCCGGCTCGTTCGTGGCCGGCTTGACCATCATCGGCGCGCCAATCGCCATTGCCGAGGAGCGGCGCAAGCAGCGCGAAGTCTTCGCGCAATGCATGACGGAGCGCGGGTACAAAGTCACGCCGCCGCAATGAACAGGATCATCGTCAGCGCGTTCTTTGCTGGGCTGCTGGCCTTCGTGTGGTTGTCGTTCTGGCTGGTCGAGCACTGGCCATTCGGCCCGAGCAGCTGGTCCGAGATGCCCAACTGGATGCAAGTGCCGTACTGGCTGACGATGATCGTCGCGGCACCCCTGTTCGCCTGGTGCTGCGCGCGGCTTGTCGCGCTGCTCCTGAAGGGAAGGCACCGAAAGTGAACCTGCACGACCTCTACACCGACCCGCAGATGTGGGGGTTGCCCTACCAACTCCTCAAGGAACGCGAGCCCCACCAGAACATCAGCCACCGCGCGATGCCGACGTGGGAGCAGCACTGTGCCTTCATCCGATCGAAGCCGTACGACGCGTGGTACTGGTTCAACTCGCCGGCGCAGTTCGAGGCGGGGTGCATCTACGTCACGAAGCGGCGCGAGATCGGCATCGCGGTGCTGAAGAAGCACCGCGGGCAGGGGTTGGCGCGTGAGGCGGTGCTCGAAGTGATGCGCCGCCATCCAGGCCGGCTGCTCGCCAACATCAATCCGGACAACGAGCCTTCGAAGCGCCTCTTCGCGTCAATCGGCTTCAGCCATCTGCAGGTAACCTATGCGCACGAATAGCCCCTTCATCGTCGCCGAGATGTCGGCGAACCACCTGGGCAGCCTGCAGCGCGCGCTCGACATCGTGGACGCTGCGGCCGATGCCGGGGCCGACGCGATCAAGCTCCAGACCTGGAAGCCGGGCACGATGTGCATCAGCGACTACCAGTTGACCAGCGGCCCGTGGGCTGGCCGCATGCTGCGCGACCTGTACCAGGAAGCGCACACCCCGTGGGAGTGGCACCCCGTGATCTTTGCGCACGCGCGCAACCGCGGACTGATCCCCTTCAGCGCCGCGTTCGACCGCGAAAGCGTGGACTTCCTCGAGACTCTGGATGTCGACCGCCACAAGGTGGCCAGCTTCGAGCTCGTCGACCTGCCGCTGATCCGCTACATGGCGAGCAAGGGCAAGCCGATGATCCTGAGCACGGGGATGGCGACGTCGGCCGAGGTGGTCGATGCCCTGCACGCGACTGGACGGTGCCAGCACATCACGCTGCTCAAGTGCACCAGCGCCTATCCGGCGGACGCGAGCGACGCCAACCTGCGAACGATGGATCGATGGCCCCACTATGTGGGCATCTCCGACCACAGCCTGGGTATCGGTGTCGCCGTGGCGGCCACCGCCCTCGGCGCTACCTACATCGAGAAGCACCTGACACTGAGCCGCGCCGACGGCGGCCCGGATGCCGGCTTCAGCATGGAGCCCGCCGAGTTCAAGCAACTGGTCACCGAGTGCCGCCGCGCCGCGTCAGCGATAGGTGTGCCTTCCTATGGTCCCGGCCCGAACGAGTCTACAGCCCTGCGCCGCAGTCTGTGGGTGGCCAAGGACATCGCCGAAGGCGAGCCGCTGCGCCTGGGCGACAACGTGGTGAGCGCGCGACCGGCGCTCGGCCTGCACCCAGATGCACCTCTCGGTGGGTGCCGCGCACGCCGAGCGCTGAAGGCCGGCACGCCGCTGACAGCAGCCGAGGTTCAGCCGTGATCCCAGCCCAGATCGATGTCGTCCAGATCGTCGCCGACCTCAACACGTGGGGCTGGCGCGACTACAAGATCGAGGTGTGCTGTGGCCTGGGCAGCGGCTACATCGCGCAGGTGCGCTGCGGCAACATCCGCTCGCCGGCCTACGACAAGGCCGCGCGCCTGTTCAACTTCTGGGAAGAAGAGCATGCCGCGTATGTTTCACGTGGCACCTTGCAAACTCGGGCGAGTGAAGTGACAAGCTGAGCCGGCACCTGCCCAATCCCGCTCCATGAGTGAGAAGCGGGTCATCGACTGGGAGGGCATCGAGCGCGAGTACCGCGCCGGTGTTCGTTCGGTGCGCGAGATCGCCGCTGAGTTCGAAGTCAGCCACACCCTGATAAACCGCCGCTCGCGCGAAGAGGGCTGGGAGCGCGACCTCACGGCGAAGATTCGAGCCAAGGCCGACGCGCTTGTTTCCAAGGAAGCTGTTTCCAGTCTTGTTTCCACGGACACCAAGGTTCCAGAGAAGGCGATCGTCGAAGCCAACGCCGCGATCCAGGCGCAGATCCGTCGCGAGCACCGCACCGACATCCAGAAGACCAAGCGCATCGCGAACAAGTTGCTCGACCGGCTGGAGGCTGTGAAGCCAAGCGAGGCGAACCTGAAGGAGCACGCGAGCGTCCTGAAGCAACTCGCTGACACGCAGCGCGTCGTCGTCAACCTCGAGCGCGAAGCCTTCGGGATCGCCCAGGTGGTCGACACGCCAGAAAACGAAGAGAAGCGCATACCGAGCGATCACCTTGAGGACGCCCGCCGCGTTGCATTCATCCTGAGCCGCGCTGCGGTACTCGCAACCTCGAAAGGCTGACCCATGTCGATCACCGCATTCCAGATCGCCGCCGGTGCGCTGTCCGCGCTCGTGGCTGCGTCCAGTAGCACCGCTTCGACTCCGACACAGGTGTCCACCGGCAGCCAGCAGGGCATGTACATCGCCAATCCGAGCACGATCCCCGTGTATGTGGCTGCGGGGTCGTCGTCGATCCAGGCCGCCTGCCCGACCACCGCGGTGCCGTGCGTCGGCATGTGCGTGCTGCCCGGCCAGGGGATGTACGCGACGGTGCCGCCGCAAGGCTGGCTGTCCGCGGCCACCTCGGCCGGCGCTGCGTCCGTGATGGCAACGCCCGGCTTCTTTGGTTCCTGATCCGCCACCCGACGGCCTCGGGCATCTCTTTCACAACAGCTCGCGCAACACCTCACAAAGGAGTCAGTCATGGCTTTCCCAACAAACCGGCTTGTCACGACGATCTTCGGGCGTCGCCTCGGGCTCACCCCCTTGTCCTCGGCGCAGTCCGGCTCCGGCCGAAACGGCGAAATCCCCGACCTGCTGGTCGGCCCCGAGGCGCTGCAGAACGGCATCAACGCCGGCACCACGTCGCGCAACCTGCCCGCGTACGGCGTCAACAACATCAGCGGCACCAGTGCTGCGTCGAGTTCGGTCTACACCCTGGACCCGCCGATCCCCGGTGTGCCGGTGTTTCTGAACTTCACCAGCTCGGCCAACTCGCCTTACTACGTGAAGACTGCGAACGGCGAGACCATCGTGTCGAGCCAGGGCACCACCTTCTCGGTGATCAAGTCCACCAACGGCGCCGCCAACGGCATCCTTGGTCTGATGGGCATCACCACGTCGATCTGGGCCGCGATCTCGGGCGTCAGCACGGCGACCTTCGCACTCAGCACGACGACCTGACCGGACACGAGGAGGGCTCATGTCCGATCAAAAGGCCGAACTGAAGATCGCGCTCGTCGGCAGCGCACCCGCATCCGCGCGCAATGCACCGTATGGCGACCCGTCGTGGCAGATCTGGGGCTGTTCGCCCGGGCTGTACGGCGTGGCCCAACGGGTCAACGCGTGGTTCGAGCTTCACCTCTGGGAGCCGGGCCAGACCTGGTTCTCGCCCGAATACGTGCAGTGGCTGAACGCGCTGCCGTCCCGCGGCGTAACGCTGTGGACCGGCGCACCCAACCCGCTGGCGCCGGCCTATGGCCCATCACCTGTGCCCGGTGCGCAAGTGCTGCCGTGGAAGGAAGTGATCGAGAAGTACGACCCGGCGCGCTGGTTCTGCTCCTCGTCGCTCTTCTGGATGATGGCCATGGCGATCGAGGCCGGCGCCACGAAGATCGGGTTCTGGGGCGTCGACATGGCTGCGACCCAGGAGTACGAGATGCAGCGCGCCGGCATCCACTTCCTGACGTACGTGGCCCGCCAGCGAGGCATCGAAGTGGGCGCACCGGCCGAGTCGGACCTCTTCACGCCTCGCTTCCGGTACGGCATCGACGAGTGGACCCATTCCTACCGCAAGGTGCGCGCACGCATGGCCGAGCTGTCGCAGCGCGCAGCCGAAGCGCAGGCGCTGTCAGCCGCCAAGCAGAGCGAGGTCATGTTCCTGCAGGGCGCCCTGGACGACCTGAAGTACATGGGTGACACTTGGGCTGACAAATCGGACCACTACGGGCCGCCGGCGTTGCCGATTGTTCTGCCGACCATCACCGGCAGCACCGAGACGACGTGAGCACCCTGGACGACCTCATCGCACGAGTCAGCCTGCTGCCCGCGGAGGATCAGCAGGCGCTCTACGAGGAAGCGTTCGTCCAGACATCGAACCTCAAGTTCGTCCCGAACCCCGGGCCGCAGACCGACGCCTACTTCAGCCTAGCCGATGTCCTGCTGTATGGCGGTGAGCCCGGTGGCGGCAAGAGCTTCCTGATCGCTGGCCTCGCGATCGACTGCCACGAACGCAGCCTGATCATGCGGCGCCAGTACGGCGACCTCGACCGCATCGTCGAGGACGTGCTGAAGATCCACGGGACCAAGCAGGGCTTCAACGGCTCGCCGCCGCCCAAGCTGAAGATCAGCGACCGCCGCATCATCGACTTCGGCGCTGCCGCGCGGATCGGCGACGAGCAGAATTTCATGGGCAAGGGGCACGACCTGCTCGCCTTCGACGAGGCCACGCACTTCGCCGAGAGTCAGGTGCGGTTCATCATGGGCTGGTTGCGCACCGATACGCCGGGCCAGCGCACGCGTGTGGTGATGGCGACGAATCCGCCGCTGTCCGCCGAAGGGCTGTGGGTCATCACGATGTTCGCGCCTTGGCTGGACCCGCAGCACCCGAACCCGGCCAAGCCCGGCGAACTGCGCTGGGTCATCAGCAACGAGCAGGGCGGAGACACGTGGGTCGACGGACCAGGCACCTATCCGGCGCCATGGCTGAAGGAAGGCAGGATCACCGCGCTGTCGCGCACCTACATCCCGGCATCGGTCGACGACAACCCCTTCTACGTGGCCAGCGGCTACAAGAAGCAGCTCGACGCGATGCCCGAGCCTTACCGCTCGCTGTTGATGGGCGGCTTCCGCACCGCGTTCAAGGATGCGGCCGACCAGATCATCCCCACAAAGTGGGTACAGCTCGCGCAGGAGCGCTGGGAGAAGCAGCCGAAGCCACCGCGCAACGTGCCGATGTGTGCGATCGGCGTGGACTGCTCAGGCGGCGGTGAAGACCCAATGATTCTGGCTCCTCGCCACGACGGCTGGTACGCGCCGGTGGTCGAGGTGCCCGGAAAGGACATTCCAGAGGACCGCGCCGGTGCGTATTGCGCGGGTGTCGTCATCACGCACCGACACGACCAGGCGCTGGTGATCGTCGACATGGGTGGCGGATACGGCGGCCCCTTGTACGAGCACCTGAAGACCAACAAGGTCGAGGTCAACCGCTATAAGGGCGCCGAGAAGTCGATGCGCCGCAGCCGCGACGGCAAGCTGAGTTTCGTGAACAAGCGCAGCGCCGCGCTGTGGCTGTTCCGCGAGGCATTGGACCCAGGCCAGCCGGGTGGCTCGCCGATCATGCTGCCACCCGACCCGCGCCTGGTAGCGGACCTCACCGCGCCGACCTTCAAGGTCACGCCGAACGGCATCAAGGCAGAACCGAAGGAGGTGGTGTGCGAGCGCCTGGGCCGATCGACCGACCGCGGCGACGCCGTGATGATGGCCTGGTTCGAAGGCCCGCGGATGCTGACCGACGCCATGGACTGGATGGACCGCACGCGGATCGATGGCCGCCTGGTCAGGGCGCCGCAGGTGGTGACCAGCAACCGCGCACCGCTGTCCGCTGGACGCGCGCCGCTCTCGCAAAGGGGCCGGCGATGAGGCTCGCAACACCATCTGACGTCCAACGCATCGAGGACGTGTGCAACCACCCGCTGATCCGCGTCTGGACGGCGTGTGATGGCGCGCCGCCCTGCAGCGGGGCGCAGTACGTCACCGCGCCGTCCTTCTCGGTCGTCGGCGACGAGGGCTGCTTCCTGGCGAAGCACCTCGATCCGGGCCGCTATGCGATCCACACGAACCTGCTGCCAGAGTTTCGCGGCGAACTTGCGGTCCAGGCCGCGAAGAGTGCGCTGGCCGTTGCCTTCCTGCAGACCGACGCGACCGAACTGGTCACCTTCGTGCCGGCGACGATCCCGCACGCGAAGCTGCTGGCGCGACGCATGGGGTTCCGCTTCCTGTTCAACCGTGCGGCTATCTGGCCGGTCAACGGCGAGCGCCACGGCATGGAGTTCTACAGCCTGAGCATCGACGACTGGATCGCGAGCGGCGTCTGCCAGGCGGCCGGGGCTGCGTTTCACGACCGGTTGCACAACAGCCTGCACGTCACGGCGCACGCGCGCGACCCGATCCATGACGCCTACGTCGGCGCTGCGGTCGAGATGATCCGCGCCGGCAATGCGCGCAAGGCGATCACCTTTTACAACCGGTGGGCCCGCTTCGCGTTCTACGAACCGGTCGAGATTCTGTCGGAGGTGCCTTTGCGCATCGACATCCGCCAGTGTGTGCTTCGGGTCGAGGGGGACCAATTCTTCATGGAGGCCTCACATGCCTGAAACAGCCGCTGCAGTCGTTTCATATTTCTCGGCAGGAGAAGGTGTGGCCGCTACCGCTGCTGTCGCCGAGGGCGCCTCAGCGGCCGGTGCGGCCGGGGCCACCACCACAGCAGCCGGTACAGCAACCGCAGCGGGTGGGGCTTCAGCAGCCGGCGCGACCGCCACCGGTGCGGGCGTCGCAGGAACAGCCACCACGGCCGGCGGAGTCGCTGGTGGGACAGTCGCTACGGCTGGTGGCGGTTCGTTGCTCGCAACGGCCGGTAAGGCGGTGCTGACCTCGGCACTTTCGGCTGGCGTATCGAGCCTGCTTGCGCCGGGGCGTCCCGACCTGCCGAAGCCGGTCGCGATGCCAGACGCCATGGCGCAGGAAGAAGCCCGGAAGCGAGCCATCATCGAACAGACATCGCGGCGCGGCCGGGCCAGCACCGTACTGACGGACAGCGCCGCCGGCACGCTCGGGGGTTGAGCATGGACGCCAAGGGCCTCCTTCAACTCGCCGACGACCTCTTCAGCAAGAAGAGCCCGCTGAACTCCTTGCACCAGGAGATCGCGGACAACTTCTACCCGGAGCGGGCCGACTTCACGATCACTAGATCGCTGGGCACCGACTTCGCGGCGAACCTGATGTCGAGCTACCCGGTGCAGTGCCGGCGCAAGCTTGGCGACCAGTTCGGCACCATGCTGCGCCCGACTGCGCGACCGTGGTTCCACGTGAAGCGCCGCTACGTCGAGATTGAGAAGGAGATCACCGACGTTCGCGTCTTTACGCAGTGGTTCGAAGAGACGCAGCGCCGGGCCATGTACCACCCGGAGGCACTCTTCACCCGGGCCACGAAGGAAGGCGATCACGACTTCGCGGCCTTCGGTCAGTGTGTGGTCAGCGTGGAGCTGAACCAGCTCGGCAACGGCATGTTGTACCGTGCATGGCACTTGCGCGACGTGGTGTGGCAGGAGAACGCCCAGGGGCGCATCGGCTTCGTGTGCCGCAAGTGGAAGCCGACGGCGCTCACGCTGAAGCAGATGTTCCGCAACAAGGTGCACCCGAAGGTCGAAAAGCTGGCCACGGGGCCGACGCCCTTCGAAGAGGTCGACATTCGGCACTTCGTGGTCGAGGCCGAGCTCTACGGCGCCGACGCGCGCGGTCGCCCTCGCTGGTCGATCTGGTACGACGTGCAGAACGACCACGTCATGGAGGAGGTGCCGATCTGGGGGCGCCACTACGTGATCCCGCGCTGGCAGACCGTGTCCGGCTCGCAGTATTCCTACTCGCCTGCCACCGTGTGCGGCTTGCCCGACGCGCGGCTGCTGCAGGCCATGACCTTCACGCTGCTGGAGGCTGGCGAGAAGGCCACCAGCCCGCCGATGGTCGCGGTGCAGGACGCCGTGCGCACCGATCTCGCTCTCTACGCCGGCGGCGTGACGTGGGTCGATCAGGAATACGACGAACGCCTCGGTGCCGCGCTGCGCCCGCTCGAGCAGGACTTCCGAGGGTTCAACTTCGGCGTTCAGATGAACCAGGACACGAGGGGCATGCTGCACTCGGCATTCTTCCTGGACGCTCTGACGCTGCCGCAGCGTGCACCAGAAATGACGGCGTACGAGGTCGGCCAGCGCGTGCAGGAGTACATCCGCAACGCGCTCCCGCTCTTCGAGCCGATGGAGCAGGAGTACAACGCCGCGCTGTGCGACGAGACCTTCGAACTGCTGTGGCGCAACGGCGCGTTCGGGGATCCTCGGGCGTGGCCGAAGCAACTGCGCGGCGCCGACATCGACTTCTCATTCGAGAGCCCGCTGCACGACGCAATCGAGGAACAGAAGGGCCAGAAGTTCACGAACGGCATCGCCCTGATCGGCCAGGCCATCGCGCTCGACCCGTCGTGTGCGTTCGTTCCGAAGGTCGAGGTGGCACTGCGCGACGCGCTGCTGGCCACCGGCACGCCGGCGGCATGGCTGAACAACGAGGCGTTCGTGCAGGAGGCCAAGGCACACCAGGCGCAGCAGGCCGCCCAGCAGCAGCAGCTCGGAAACATCGCCACGGCCGCCGGCGCGGCGCGTGACCTCGGACAAAGCGGCATGGTGCCGGCAGCAGTTTGAAGCCTACGCCCACCAAGCCGAAGACGCGCGCCGACGGCCCGCACATCCCGGCGCCGTACGAACTTGCTGACGCAGGCGCCATGCAGGCGCTGGCCCGCGGCGAAGCGAATTCTGATCAGCAGCAGCGTGCACTGAAGTGGCTGATCGAACAGGCCGCCGGCACGTACGAGTTCCAGTTCTACCCGAGCGATCGGGATACCAGCTTCGCCCTCGGGCGAGGCTTTGTCGGGCAGCAGATCGTCAAGCTGCTCAAGCTCAACCTTTCCAGCCTGAGGAGGCAATATGTGGAAACAGCATCACATCCTTCGGAGTCCTGAAGATGCGGGTGGCGGTGGTGGCGGAGCAGCCGCTCCAGCCGCTGCGCCTGCTGCCGCACCTGCGGAAGCGCCTGCAGCTTCACCAGCTGCGGCCCCGGCTCCGAGTGCTGCGGCACCAGCACCAGGCCCAGCGGCTGCACCTGCTGCACCCGCTGCCCCAGCAGCAGCGCCGGCCGCAGCCGACACCAAGGGCTACTGGCCAGAGGACTGGCGCAAGACCGTGTCGGGCGAAGACGCGAAGGTGCTCGAACGCATGTCGCGCTACGCCTCGCCGGCCGAGGTGGCCAAGGCGCTGATCTCGGCGCAGACCAAAATCTCGAGCGGCGAGTTGCTGCCGGTGCTCGGCAAGGACGCGAAGCCCGAAGAGATCAACGCCTTCCGCAAGGCGCACGGCATCCCCGAGTCGCACGACAAGTACGACCTCGGGCCGGACATCAAGATCGCCGAGAACGAAGCGCCCTTGATGAACGAGTTCCTGAAGGCGGCTCACGCGAGCAACCAGACGCCCGAGCAGGCCAAGGCGATGATCAAGACCTGGCGCTCCATCGAGCACCAGGCGATGGAGTACCGCAGCGAGGCCGACAAGAAGGCCCAGGAAACCACCGAGGAAGCGCTGCGCTCGGAGTGGGGTGGCGAGTACAAGCGCAACCTGACCATCATCCACAACATGCTCGACGGCGTCGGCTCGCAGGATCTGAAGGACAAGATGCTGAAGGGGCGCATGGCCGACGGCACGCCCATCGGCTCTTCAGCCGAGGCGCTGAAGTTCTTCGCCGCACTCGCGCTGATCCAGAACCCGACCTCCACCGTCGTTCCGGGCTTCGAGGCCAACCCGCTCGCCGGCGTCGAGAACCGGATCGCCGAGATCGAGAAGATGCTGCGCACCGACCGCAAGGCCTACAACGACCCGAAGATCAGCGGACCCGGCGGCGAGTACGGCCGACTCCTGGAAGCGCGGGAGCGCTTGAAGCCGCAGAAGGCCGCGTAACTCTGAACCTACTCGGCTGATCGTTTGACGCGATCGCAGGCGGACAAGCACAGTTCGCCTGCGTTACCGAGTAGCAAGGCCCCGTTGGCGGGCCGCTGGCCCCGTGAGGACACCCCAGCGAACAGCCATGGACGGACACCCCGAGCGACGGTTGATCTCAATCGTTCTTCAAGGAGTTCGCCATGAGCGACAGTGCATTCCAGATCCAGTACCGCCAGGAGTTCATCCAGGCGTTCGAGCAGCACCAATCGCTGCTTCGTGACACCGTCACCACCGAAGCCATCATCAAGGGTCAGCAGGCTGTGTTCCTGGTCGCTGGCTCCGGCGCAGCGTCTGCGGTGACCCGTGGCCTGAACGGTCGCATCCCGGCGCGCAACGACAACATGTCGCAGAACACCTGCACGCTGCAGGAGTGGCATGACCTGGTGCGCAAGACCGGCTTCAACGTGTTTGCCTCTCAGGGCAATCAGCGTTCGATCATGCAGATGACCACGATGGCCGTGCTCAATCGCAAGATCGACGAACTGATCATCAACCAGCTCAACACCGGCACGGTGGCGATCGGCTCCTCGAGCACGGTCCCGAGCGTCTTCTTGTTCCAGAACGCCCGCGTCAAGCTGTCGAACGCGTCGGTGCCGTGGGACTCGAACATCACGCTGCTGTGCCAGCCGTCGTTCCTGGCCTACCTGGAGCAGGCGACCGAGTTCGCGAACGCGCAGTACGTCGAGGTCAAGCCCTACGCTGGCAGCGACAACGCGTCGTGGAAAGACCGGCCGATGGCCTACCGCTGGCGCAACGCGCTGATCGTCGAGCACCCGAACCTTCCGGGCAAGGGCACGACCAGCGAGAAGAGCTTCCTGTACCACAAGACCGCCGCCGGCCACGCGATGGACACCGCGGGCCTGCAGTCGCCTGTCGGTCGCGATGAAGAGCAGGACTACTCCTGGGCGCGCGCCAGCGGCTACCAGGGCGCCCTGCTGCTGCAGAACACCGGCGTGGTCGTGATCACCGCCGACGGCTCGGCCCTGGCCTAAGCCGCCACTCAAGGAGAAACACCATGTCTTACTTTGGCAGCACGCAACTCTCGTCGGTGGCCAACCCGCCCCGCCAACTCATCGCGCCGATGGCGGTCAACCCGGCCATCGTCGGCTCGACCGAGTTCCTGTCCACGCAGGGCTCGACCGCGGCGAACAACCCCAACGGTCCGGGCGGCGGTGGCGGCGGGCTGTGGTTCTACAGCTCGACCAACCTCACGACCGACATCGTCGCGGCGAACTTCTTCTCCGACGGCTTCTACCTCGGCATGAAGGCCGGCGATGTCGTGATGGGCAACCAGTACAGCTCGCTCGGCTCCACGGTCACGACCTTCGCCGGCTCGATCGTTTCGGTGTCGACGGCGGGCGCGTCGATGACCACCGGCAGCTTGATGACGTCGACGTTCGGCTGATCTTCGGCCTTCGGGCCATTTCGTGTGCGGGCGCAACTCCTTGGAGAAGCGCCCGTTTTTTCAACTTCGAGGAGTGGCAATGACGGACGCAACGAAGGCAGCGGAAGCGCAGGCCGAGAAGCGAGTGGTGATTCTGAACCCGCAGCGCATGGAACTGGCCGAGCAATGGCGCCAGGACTGGGTCGTCAACGCCGAGCAAGGCACGACGATCGGCGACGTGCTGGACCCGCAGTACTGGTCGCACATGGCGTACCGCATGCAGCCTTACGACCACATCGAAGTTCGCCTGGAGACCGGCGAATGGCTGCTGCAGCTGCTCGTGCTGAGCGTCGGCCGCAACTACGTGCAGGTTTACCTGATGGTCAAGCACGACCTGCAAGGTGTCGGCGAAGACGCCCCGGTTGCGATGAAGCACAAGGTCGAGTGGAAGGGCCCGCAGCACAAGTGGGTCGTCACGCGGCTGGCCGACAGCCAGGCGATCCAGTCCGGTCTGGAGAGCAAGGAGATCGCGAACACCTGGCTCTCGAATCACGAGCGGGTCGTCGCGAAGACCTGACCCACCGGTGACCACCCAACTCGACCTGTACAACGGCGCGCTCCTGGTCTGCAAGGAGCGCTTCCTCGCGTCCCTGACAGAGGTGCGCGAGCCGCGCCATCTGCTCGATCACGTGTGGTCGAACGGTGGCGTGAACGCATGCCTTGAGCGCGGACAGTGGTTCTTCGCGATGCGCACGATCCAGATCGACTACGACCCGTCGATCGAGCCGCCGTTCGGCTACAACCGCGCGTTCGAAAAGCCCGACGACTGGGTGCTCACCTCAAGCCTGTGCACGGACGAGTTCTTTCGCGAGCCGCTGACACGCTACTTCGACGAGGCCGGCTATTGGTACTCGGACCTCGACACGGTGTACGTGCGCTACGTCAGCAACGACCCGCTGTACGGGCTGAACCTGAACAAGTGGCCGGAGTCGTTTCGGGAGTATGTCGAGGCCCACTTCGCGCGCAAGATCGTCGGCAAGTTGAGCACCTCGGACATGACCGAGGAAAAGGTCGAGAAGATCGAGGCAGCGCGCCTGGTGACCGCGAAGAGCCGCGCTGCGATGGCCGAGCCGACCGCCTTCCCTGCGCAAGGCTCCTGGTCGCGTGCGCGCAATCGCTTCCCGAATCGACGCGACGGCGGCGGCACCACCGGCAGCCTGATCGGCTGATCCCATGGGCCGCGAAACCCAGACCCTCTACTCGCTGAACCGGGGAGTCATCGACCGGCGTGGCCTGGCGCGCTTGGACATCAAGCGCCTCGCGCTCGCCGCGCAGGTGCAGACCAACTGGATGCCGCGGGTGCTCGGCTCGATGAGCCTGCGCGCCGGGTTGGGCTACCTAGGCAGCACCCTGAACAACGCCGCAGCGCGGTTCCTGAAGTTCATTTTCGCGACCTCCGACACGGCGCTGCTCGAACTCACGGCGAACGTGATGCGCGTCTGGATCAACGACGTGCTGCTGACGCGCCCTGCGGTCACGACCACGATCACGAACGGAGAATTCACGGCCAACCTCGGCAGCTGGACCGATCTCGACGACACCGGGGGCACCTCGAGCTGGGTGGCGCCCGGCTACATGCAACTCGTGGGCAATGGGAACGACCGGGCGATCCGTGAGCAGCAGGTGACGGTCGCCGGGGCAAACCTCGGCGTCGAGCACGGCATCCGGATCATCATCGCCCGCGGCCCGGTGAAGCTGCGCATCGGCTCGACCTCCGGCGAAGACGACTACGTGCGCGAGACGACGCTCTACGCCGGCGCGCATTCGATCTCGGTCGTTCCGACGACCGACATGTTCATCCGCTTCTTCAGCTACCAGATCCCGGTGGTCTGGGTCGACAGCTGCACGATCGAGGCGGCCGGGGTCGTTCAAGTGCCGACGCCGTGGACCGCTGCGCTGCTGAACAAGGTGCGGATCGACCAGTCGGCCGACGTTGTGTTCGTCGCCTGCGACACGCTGCAGCAGCGACGGATCGAGCGCCGCGGTACCCACCCGAATGCGCGGTCGTGGTCGGTGGCTCTCTACGCCACCACCGACGGCCCGTTCCGAGTTCAGAACGTGACGCCAACCACGATTGCGCCGAGCGCCATCAGCGGGAACGTGACGCTGACGGCCTCGGTTCCACTCTTCAAACCACTGCACGTCGGAGCGCTTTTCAGCATCACCTCGGTGGGGCAGAACGTCCTGACGATCGGCTCTGCGAGCGGGATCTTCACGCCGTCGATCCGCGTGACCGGCGTGGGCAACGACCGCGACTTCGTGCTCGTGATCTCCGGCAATGCGACCGGTTCAACCGTCGACCTGCAGCGGTCGTTCGACAACTCCACGTGGGCAAACGTTGGCGGCACCCACACCTACACGGCCAACGCGACCGTCGGTGTGAACGACGGCTACACCAACCAGATCATCTACTACCGCCTGTTCCTCACGACCCGGGTGGCGCCCGACTCGGTCACGATGGAGCTGCGAACGGCCAGCGGCAGCGTTCGCGGCGTGGCGCGCATCACCGGCTACACCAGCAACGTGCTGGTGAGCGCCGAGGTCGTGGTAGCGCTGGGTGGCGTAACGCCTTCCACGGTATGGCAAGAGGGCCACTGGTCCGATCTGCGAGGATGGCCGACGGCCGGCAAGATCCACGAGGGCCGCCTCTGGTGGGCCGGGCAGAACGGCATGTGGGGCTCGATCTCTGACGCCTTCGATTCGTTCGACGAGGTTTTCCCTGGCAACGCCGGCGCGATCAATCGGACGATCGGCGCCGGGCCGGTCGACATCATCAACTGGCTGCTCAGCCTGAAGGGCTTGATGATCGGCGCGCAGGGCACAGAGTATTCGGTGCGCGCGTCGTCCCTCGACGAAATCCTCACGCCGACCAGCTTCAACGTGAAGAGCTCGTCGACGCAGGGTTCGGGCAACGTCGACGCGGTGAAGGTGGACCAAAGCGGGTACTTCGTCGACCGCTCCGGCGTGAAGGTGTTCGATCTCTCGTTTGCGGTCAAGGACTACGACTACGCTGCGTCCGACATCATGACGCTCGTGCCCGAACTCGGCCTGCCGGGTATCGTGCGCATGGACGCGCAGCGCAAGCCAGAGACCCGGCTGCACTGCGTTCGGTCCGATGGCACGGTCATCGTCGCGGTCGCGAGCAAGACCGAAGAGGTTCTCGCCTGGATTCCGGTGACCACCGACGGCGTGATCGAGGACGTGGTGACGCTGCCAGCGTTGGACGGCGACTTCGACGACCAGGTCTATTACGTCGTGCAGCGCACCATCAACGGTGCCACGGTGCGCTACCTGGAGAAGGTGGCGCAGGAGATCGACTGCCGCGGAGATCAGCAACTGTGCTTCCTGGCTGACGCCGCGGTCTCGTACACCGGCGTGGCCACGACCGCGATCACCGGCCTGAGCCATCTCGAAGGAGAACAGGTCGTTGTGTGGGCCGATGGCTTCGATGTCGGCACTGACGACTCGGTCTCGCCATGGGTGCAGCGCTACACGGTGGCCGGCGGTCAGATCACGCTCGCAACCGCAGCTTCGAACGTGGTGGTCGGACTGGGCTACACGGCGCAGTTCAAGAGCGTGAAGCTCGGCTCGATGCTGAACAAGGAGAAGACCATCTCGCAACTTGGTCTGATCGCCGCCGACATCCACCCGAAGGGTTTGCGATACGGGTCCGAGTTCGACTCGTCGACCTTCACGATGAACGACATGCCAGAGATTGAAGCTGGCGCCCTCGTCGGGCCCGACATGCGGGCCGACTATGACGAAGACACGATCAGCTTCCCCGGCACCTGGAACACCGACACCCGCGTGTGCCTGCAGGCGCAAGCGCCGCGGCCGGTCACGGTGCTCGCCGTCACGATGGACCTGCAATCATGAGCGCGATCGACGACCTCCTGGCCGACCCCCGCGCACTGAACCAGTGGGGCACCACGACCGATGCCTCCGGGCAGTTGATCGGTGCGATCGGTCACATCCAGTACGGGCTGCAGGCGCAGCAGGCCGCCGAGTTCCAGGCCGACCAACTCGCGCAGAACGCCAACACGGCGGCGGCGTCAGGTCAGCGGCGTGCTGCCGATGTCGACCGCACCTCGAAGGTCCTGGCTTCGAACGCGCTGGCTACCGCGGCTGCGAGCGGCGGCGGGGCTTCTGACCCCGGCGTCGTCAGCGTGATCGCCAACGTCGCGGCCGAGGGCGCTTATCGCAAGGCCGTCGCGCTGTACGAAGGCGACGACAAGGCGCGCGCATTGAACCTGGCGGCCGACACGAAGCGCTACGAAGGCAAGGCAGCCAGGGCGAATTCGATTCTGCCGGCCTCGGCCAGCGCCTACCGCGCGGGCACGACACTGCTGCAAGGCGAGGCGCGCGACAGGTCGCTGTACCAGCGTTTCGGCATGGGCGGCCCGGCGCAGGCGAACGATGCGTGGGCCGTCAACGGCCCGGGCGAGTGACATGGCCACACTGCCTGACGCCACCGCGCTCGGCGAGCGACCAGTCCCACAAGGGGCAGGGGGAGTGTCGGGCTACTCGCCGCAGAACTCGCTGCGCGAGACCGGCCAGATCGTCTCGGGTGCGGGTCGGGAGATGCTCGACGCGTCGCAGATCGTCGCCGCCACGAACGAGCGCCAGGACACGCTGGTCGCGCAGAGCGCCGGCAACGCGCTGCAGCAGGCTCGCATCTCGGCTGAGTTCGACCCGAAGTCCGGGTTCCGCAACATCAAGGAGGGCGGGGCAGTCGGCCAGCAGTTCGTCGACACCTACACCCAGAAGTTCACGGCAGCGCAGACGCAACTGCGCGAGAACCTGGCGAACGAGAACCAGAAGCGCATCTTCGACCAGCACGCGGCCATGCAAGGCCTGTCGTTCAAGAGCGCATTGCTGCAGCACCAGGCACAGCAGACCGAGGCCTTCAACGACTCGACCGCGAACGGCACCGTCGACCTCGCGCTGCGCACGATGGCGCAGCGCCCGAGCGACGAACTGACATTTCAGATGGGCCTGGCCCAGATCAACGGCACGGTCGAGCAGACCGGCAAGCGCAAGGGCCTGCCACCCGAGGCCATCGAAGCGACGAAGGGCAAGATGCTCGACGCCGCCTACACGACGCGCATCACGTCGATCATGGACGGTGTGCCCGGCTTGGCGCCGGCGAACCCGTATCTGGCCGAGCGGATGTTCAAGCAGGTGCAGGACCGTCTTGGCCCGGCCTCGCAGGTGAATCTGGCGAACCAGGTGCAGAAGGCTGTGATGTCGGTGCAGGCGCGCGATACCGCCAGCGGGTTCATCTTCGGCTCGAAGACGCCTCTCGCGCCTTCTGCGATCGCCCCGGCCGTCAGCGGCCCGCCGCTGGAAGGTGTGATCAAGGACATCGAGAGCGGCGGAAAGCGATACGGCGCCGACGGCGAGCTGCTGACCAGTCCCAAGGGTGCGCAGGGCGAGATGCAGGTGATGCCTGCGACCTCGAAGAGCCCGGGCTTTGGGGTGGTGCCGGCCCGCGACGACAGCCCCGAAGAGCTCGCACGTGTCGGGCGCGACTACCTGGGCGCGATGAGCGCGCGCTACAACGACCCGGCCCTGATCATGGCCGCTTACAACGCAGGGCCGGGTAAGGTCGACCAGTGGATCGCGAAGTACGGTGACCCGCGCACCGGGCAGGTCTCCACCGAAGACTGGATCTCGAAGATCCCGTTCGCCGAGACGCAGGCCTACGTGGCGAAGGGCTTGAAGAAGCTCAACGCCGACGGCACGCCGAACGCGTCGATCCAGGCGCCGACCGCGAACCAGCTGAAAACCGACCTCTACGCTCGCGTGCAGGCCGCGCGCAAGGTCGCTGAAGAGCAGTACCCGGGAGATACCGCCTATGCCGACTCGGTCGCCTCTCGGGTTGAGAACTACGGGCGCACCGTGGTCGCGAACCAGCAAGGCATCGAGGCGGGTGCCCGAGATGGCTTGTTCCAGGGCATCGTCGGCACGCAGCCCAACGGCTCCGACAAGCCGAAGACGATCGACCAGCTGCTCGCCGATCCGCAGCAGAAGGCGAACTGGGACAAGGCCACGCCCGAAACGAAGATGGCGATCCAGGCGCACTTCAAGAACGGCGCCGGCGACACGCCGCGCAGCGCCGAGACGCAAGCGCTTCTCTACCAGTACATGGGCAAGTTCTCGAACGACCGCGAAGGCTTCGCGAACGAGGATCTGGCTCCGCTGATCACGCAACTGCCGCACGCGGACTTCGACCGCCTCGCGACCATGCAGGTGCAGGCGCGCAACAAGCAGGACCTCGACGCCGACAAGGCGACGAACCTGCAGCATGCGCTGACCTTGTCGACCAGCTACGTTCTGCGCCCACTCGGGATCGACACGCCGACGAAGAACACATCGGAGACAAAACGCAAGGTCTACGAGCAGTTCACCGGTGCGCTGATGGAGCAGCTCGACGGGTTCCAGAAGCTCAACGGCAAGCGGCCGAACGACGCCGAGATCATCTCGATGGCAAAGAACCTGTCCGCCACCGTGCAAGTGCCAGGCCTGTTCTGGGGCACGAACGACAAGCGAGCGTTCGAAGTTCCTCCCCGTGATCAGGCGAAGATCACGGTGCAGGTGCCTGACGACTTCCGTGCCGGCATCGCGAAGGCCTTGGCCACGCGACTCGGGCAAGCGCCGAGCGAGCAGCAGGTGCAGGCGGCTTACCTCGACTACCTGCGCACACCACCGAAGGTGAAGCGATGAGCGGCGAGATCGACTTCGACGCCCTGGCCGACCGCGCGCTCGCTCCGCCAGCACCGGGTTCCGCTCCGGTGGGCAACGTCGTGCAGTTCCCGGGCCAGCCCGACTTCGGCGCGCTCGCTGATCGCGTGGTGGGCGGCGGGAAGGCGTCGGCGCAGCAGAACCTGGTCAGCGCGCAAGGCACGAACCCGGACAACGCAGCGAAGGCGATGGCGCTGTCCAAGCAGATCGGCGTGCCGGCGCCGGCGGTCGAAGAGAACCTCGTGCAGGCGCAGCAGGCCGCCGACCTGAAGAAGAGCACCGTCACGCTCGATGCGAACCCCGGGTTGCAGGCCTTCGTGGCCGGCGACGCGCAGGCCGCACGCCTTGCGCACGACGACCTCGACAACATGTCGATGCTGGAAACGCTGGTCAACTCGTTCCGGCGCGGCATCCCCGGGCTGTTCCAGATCGGCTCGGGCATCAAGTTGACCGCGAACGCCAGTGCTCTGGCGCAACTCGACAGCGCCGAGGCTCTGCTGAAGGCCGGCAAAAAAGGGCTGACGATCGATCAGGACCCGCTGGCGATCGAGTTCATGTCGCCGGCTCAGCGCATTGGCTATCGGGCGCGCCTTGGCCAAGTGATCGGCGGGAACGCCGCAAGCATCGCTGCGGCACAGGCAACGAAGGCTGAGTACCCGGCGCCCGGGGTGGTCGGCGAGGTGATGAAGGCCAAGACCTTCGGCGCCGCGTTCGATGCGTTCATGACCGACCCGGTGAAGTTCATCGCAAGCGTCGGCCCCGAGAGCCTGGTGACCAGCGGTCCCGGCCTGATCGGTGCGGCAGTCGTTCCCGGCGGCGTCGGCATCAAGGTCATCACGGCCGGCGTCGGCTCGGCGGCGGCGGACTACGGCTCGAGCATCATCGAGGCGCTTGGCAAGGAGGGCGTCGACGTTTCGAACGCTGAGGCACTCCAGGCCGCGGCAAAGGATTCAGCGCTGATGCGCCGCGTCGCTGGCCAGGCCATCGCGCACGCGGCGGTGGTCGGCACGCTTGATGCCGCGAGTGGGCGGGTGGCCTCGAGTCTGGTCCTGCCAGCAAAGCTCTCCGCCAAGATGGCCGCGGCGCCGGTCACACGCGAAGTGGCCGGCGTGGTCGCGCAGATGCCGGTGCAGGGCGCCATGGGCGCAATCGGCGAAGCGGGTGGTGAACTCGCCGCCGGCCAGCCGCTCGACCCGGGCAACATCCTTGCCGAGTTCGCGGGCGAGGCTTTCGGCACGCCGGGCGAGATCGCCGCGATCGCGCACAGCCAGGTCGCCGAACGCGTGCAGGCCGCGCGCACCGCACAGAAGACCGCGCCGCTGCTCGCCGAGATGACCAACCTCTCGACCGCGAGCAAGGTGCTGCAGCGCGACACGACGACGTTCGAGGCCTTCGCGCAGCAGATCACCGAAGAGGGCGGGCAAGATCTGTGGATCAACCCGGCCGCGCTCCAGCAGTCCGGCGTTGCCGAAGCGATCGCCATCGCATCACCGAGCGTCGCAGCGCAGATCCAAGGCGCGATCGAGACCGGTGCCGACATCCGCATTCCGACGGCAGAGTTCCTCGGGCGCATGACGAAGGACGGCACCGCGCAGGCGCTGGTCGACCACGTCAAGACTGAGCCCGACGGCATGAGCAAGGTCGAGGCCGACGCCTATATGCAGGAGCACGGCGAGACGCTGAACGCCGAAGTCGAGAAGGTGCTCGCGCAGCAGCTGGGCGACACCTCTTTCGCGGCCTCGCGCGACGAGGTGCAGTCCGACCTGGTCGAAAAACTCAACACCGCAGGCCGCTTCACCTCGGACGTGAACACCGCCTACGCGACGCTGATGTCCAACTTCTTCGCGACGCAGGCCGGACGGCTGGGCGTCACGCCGAAAGAGCTCTATCAGCAGTACGCGCCGAGCATCGTTGCCGAACCGATCGCAGGCAGCGCGACCCTTGAACAGGGATCGCCAGCGAACACGCTCAAGCAGCCCGAGGCGGCGAAGTCGCTGAACCGGGTGAAGGCCGAGCGCGCCGAAATCGTTGACATGCGCAAGCGCCAGTCGGTCCTGAAATCAATCATGGAGTGCCTTGCATGAGCAATCCCATCGACGACATCAAGTCAATGCTCGACGCAATTGGCAACCGCAAAGACGAACTCGCAAAGTTCGAGGGCCTGCTCAGTGAGGTCGCGGTGGCCATGCAGGACATCGTCAGCCTCATGGAGCGGCCCGACGAAGACACCGGCCTGGCCGCAGCCCTCGTTGCCGGGCTCAAGAACCTGACGTTCCCCACCCCGACCGTGCAGGTCGCTGCCGCAGCTGCGCCCGACGTGCACGTGACCGTGCAACCCGCTCAGGTCGTAGTGATGCCGGCCACCGAGGCGGCCGGCCCCATCAAAGGCTGGAACCTCACCGTGACCTCGCATGACGGCAATGGCCGCATCCGATCCCTTTCGTTCAAACCGGAGAACTGACATGCCACTGGGTTCAACTCTCGAAGGCGACATCCTCAACTTGCTGCTGTGCGGCAAGCCCATCTCCAGCCTGGCCACTTCGGCCGGCTCGACGCTGACCTGGCAGGCGCTGCACACCGCCGATCCATCGAGCGGAGCGGGCCAGACGGCCAGCGAACTCGCTGTGACCGGCTACGTGCGCGCGAGCGTGGACCGCAGCACGTCCGGGTTCACGGTAGGTGGTTCCGGCCCGGCCGTGGCTTCACCGGTATCGGCCATCAACTTCCCGCAGTGCACCAGCACCAGCACGGCCACGGTCACGCACTGGAGCGTCGGGTTCTCCAGCGCCGGCACCGGAAAGATCATCGCGAGCGGCGTGGTCACGCCGAACATCAACATCGGTCAGAACGTGACTCCGCAGTTGACCACCTCGAGCAGCGTCACGCTGAATTAAGGAGAACGCCATGCCTCTCTACACAGTCGGGCGTTCCGCCTTCACGCTCAGTTCGGCGGCGGACTCGCTCACCATTTGTTCGAGCGCCAAGCCGCTGAGAATCATGATCGCCGACTTCAAAGGGCTTGCTGTTGCAAGCTCTGCGAACGAGGTGATCATGTACCGCGCCACCACCGCAGGCAGCAGCCTTGCGAGCGGCGGCATCACGCCGGCTCCGGTCAACAGCGGCAGCGCAGCCGCGGCGTTCACGGTGTACACCGTGTTCGGCTCCAGCCTTGAGTCGACAGCGGGCGCTGTGATGTGGCGCTTCGGTGTCAACGGCAACGGTGGTCAGGACAAGTTCGTCTCGCTGCCGGGCGGCGAGATCAGCATGCCGAGCAGTTCCTACATGGGGTTTCGCTCGTCGACCGGCGTCAGCGGCGCAGGTGTCGCGACGGCGAACCTGTTCATCGAGGAAGTGGACGGCTGATCATGTACGGCCGCGGGCTTCGTGCTGTTCGCATGCCCGGGCGGCGGTTGCCGCCGCGGATGGTTGCGCGCTCGAGCCTTGTCGTCCAGACGTTGCCTTTCACCGACACGTTCGGATCCACAGCAAACCCACTCGGTAGCCCGTGGATCGGTGGTGGAACAACCGGCCTGGTCTGGCACGACATGCAGTCCAACGGCGCTGATGCGCTCGGCACCCAGCCGGCCCCCAGCGAATTCGATGACAACGTCGCCTGCATCAACCCGGCCATCTTCACCTTCACGCGGCGCCAGTACATCAAAGGCATCGTCAGCCGCGAGGTCGGCTACAACCCGGCGCAGAACCACGAGCTCGAGTTGCAACTGCTTTGCACGATCGGCGCGAACTCGATCACCACATACGAGCTGCTGATGGACACAGCCGGCAACTCGACCATCAACCGCTGGAACGGCGCGCTCAATGACGTGTCGTTTCTGAGCCCGGCCGGCAGCGGCATCGGGGCGATTGCAGACGGTGACGAGATCCACTTCCGGGTTGATGAGAACGGCAACTTCACCGCCTTCAAGAACGGCGCCTCCGCTCTCACGCTGACCGACGCCACCTACACGTCAGGCACGCCCGGCATCGCCGCGTTCTGGCGCCCGCACGCCAGCATCGTGATCGCGAGCCTGGGGTTCAAGTCGATCGAAACGGGGCTTTGGTAGCCATGGGAACGAAGCGCAGCGTTTACGCCATCTGGATCGAACTGGATTCCGGCAATCAGTTCGTCGGCCACTCGTTTGACGAGTCGTTCGAGGACGCCTGCGACCTGTTCGCCAAGACCGTGGCGGCCGAGCCGTGGGCGCAGCAGTGGGGCGAGTACGCGCCTGCGCCGCCGCGGTTCGGTCAGCATCAGTTGTTCGAGGGCCGGCCATGACCTTCGCGCGCATCGGTACGGGCAGCGGGAAGGTCCTGCTCGACTCAGCGGCAAACCCCGCCGTCGTGACAGGCTTGGCGGCGACGGCGGGTGGCGAGCTGGTTGTCTGCTGCGGGTCGTTCAACGGCGCGAGCGTCAACATCACGTCGGTGACATCGAATGTCGGTGGCACCTGGTCGTTCTACCAGTCGGCGCTCTCGGCGGGCAACAACCGCACCTTCACGGCTTGGTGCCTGAACGCTCCGGCCGGGGTGACGCAGGTCTCCCTCACGGGGACCGGTGGATCGCCCTACGGCGTCGCATCGCTTGACAAGTATTCCTTCTCTGGATCTGCCACCAAGGACCAGAACAACAGTGCCGTCAATGTCAGCGTTTCGACGACGGTTCCGCTGAGTTCTGGAACGATCACCAACTCGCAGGCTGCCGCTCTCCTGGTCGGGGCGTATGGCTCAGACGACAGTGCCGCTGGCACCGTAACCCTCGGTGGCAGCGGCACGTGGACGACTCTGCACACCGAGGGCGACACCACCACACACCACGCAAGCGGTGCTGCTTTTCAGATCGTCAGTGGCTCGACCGGCCCGTACAACTTCACCGGTCTCTATGACCAGGAAACCGCGCAGGGCGCGTGCTCCATCGTCTCGTTTGTCGAGAGCGGCGGGGGCGGCGGCGCGGTCGACAACCCGCGTAACTATCAGGACGGAGTTCCGGGGGCGTATTACACCGATCCTGGCTACTCTGCCCTGTACGGCCGTGAGCAGCAGGGTATTCCGCTTGCGAACCGGGACAGCGCCGCGGCACCAACGATCGCCGCTGGCGCGGGATCGATCGCAAGTGCGGCAACCGTGCAAGGCGTCGGCGCGTCGATCAACTCGGGCGCGTTCAGCGAGACATCGGTCGCCACCGTCACCGGTGTACCGAACGCGATCAGCGCCGCCTCGGTTATCTCGCAAGCAGTCTCGGCACTGACTGGAGTTGGAGCATCGACGAACGCTGCCGTTATCTCGGCGGCTGGTTCCGTGACCGTGCTTGGCGTGAGCAACAACGGCGGCACGATCAGCGCCGGAGCCGGCTCAATCTCTTCCATCGCGACAGTCCAGGGTGTTGGCGCATCGACCGTCTCGGCCGACATCAGCGAGGCAGCCACGGCCAGCGCGACCGGCGTTGGCGCATCGACAGCCGCAGCGGTCATCAGTGCGGCCGGAACGCTTGTGGCGACCGGTGACGGCAGCAACGGCGTCGTCGTGGTCAGCGCAGCCGGGTCGATTTCGATCAGTGCCTCGGTCAACGGGGAGGGGGCATCTTCAGTGACCGCTGTCGCTCAGGCTGCGGCGGTTGTCACGGTCACGGGCGCCTCGACGACATCGAACTTGGCGGCGAACACCTGGGGCAGCGCTCGCCGACACGCCATTCGGGCGCAGCAGCAAGCCGATGATGATGCCGCGCTTCTTGATCTGGCCGCCCTTCTGGTGCCGCTGATTTCCCAAGGGGGGCCGCTGTGGGCTCACTGACCGGCTGCATCAAGAAGGCAGGCGCGTTCCTGCACCCGGAAGACAAAGCCGCGCTGATCGAGCGCGTGCGCGAGTTGCGGGCCAGTGGTCTGAAAAGCGCAGCCGCGCAGCTTCAGGCGGTCGAAGAGCGCGTGAATCATGTGGCGGGCCTTCTTGATGGGCTGGAGCCGAAACCAGCACAACCGAAACCTCTTGCGCAACGCGGCCCCGTTGTGCGCGGCACATTCGATCCAAGCACGAACACGATCGCGCTGCTCAAGGGTGCTGATCTTTCTACGTTCCTGCATGAGTCAGGACACTTCTACCTTGAAGTGCTTGCCGACCTTGCCAGCAAGCCAGACGCGCCACAGGCGATCCGAGCAGACATGGACCATCTGCTCGCGTGGTTCGGTATCTCCAGCACCGAGGCCGCCGCCGGCCGCACGCCGTTGGAGTCGTGGCACATGCTGACGCTCGACGAGCAGCGCCAATACCACGAGCAGTTCGCTCGGGGCTTCGAGGCCTACCTCTTCGAAGGCAAGGCACCGAACCCCGAACTGCAAGGGCTGTTCCAGCGCTTTCGCAGCTGGATGCTCAGCGTCTACCGCTCGCTGTCGAAACTGGACGTCGATCTCACCGACGAGGTGCGCGGCGTGATGGACCGGCTGATCGCGACGGAAGATCACATCCGGGCGGCCGAGGCGGCGCGCGGTATGGGCCTGATGTTCAAGGACGAGGCCGAAGCTGCGAAGTTCGGCGTCGAGTGGGCGAACTACCAAGCGCTCGGCTCCGAGGCTACCGCCGACGCGATCGATTCCCTGAACGCCGCCGGCGTGCGCGACATGAAGTGGCTGTCGAACGCGCGCAGCAAGCGCCTGAAGGAGATGCAAAAGCAGGCCGAAGCACTGCGCTCGGGCATCGAGTGGGACGCACGCGCCGAGGTGATGAGCCAACCGGTCTACCAGGCCTGGCAATACCTGACCGGCAAGGACGAGACGGGCGAGAGCGCCGGCAAGCTCAGCACGCAGGCGCTGCGCGAGCAGTACGGCTCCGGGCCCGACGCGGTGTGGCGCAAGCTCTCTGCGCAGCGCATGACCAGCGACACGGTCGGCGAGAACCCCGAGGTGGTGGCCGAGCTGTTCGGCTTCACGTCCGCCGATGAGATGGTGCAGGCCATCGCCAACGCGACGCCGCCAAAGGAGGCAATCTCCGCGGTCACCGACCAGCGCATGCTCGAGCAGCACGGCGACCTGGCGACTCCCGAAGGCGTGCAGCGCGCGACCGACGCAGCGATCCACAACGATGTGCGCGCGCGGATGGTGGCGACCGAGCTCGCCGCGCTGGAGAAGGCGTCGAACCCGCGCGAAGAGACCGGCAAGCTGGTGCGCACGAAGCTGAAGGACGGCACGACCGTCACGCGCAAGCAGACCGCCGCCACGCTGCCCCGCGCAGCCCGTCAGCTGGCCTCCGAGATCATCAACCGCACGAAGGTGCGTGACATCCTGCCGGGCCAGTTCTCCTCGGCGGAAGGACGCGCCGCGCGCGCCGCCGAGAAGGCGTTGAAGGCCGGTGCCCTCGCCGAGGCGGCAGCGCAGAAGCGGGCCCAACTGATCAACGGCTACGCGAACACGGCTGCGCACGACGCGAAGGCCTACGTCGACAAGCAGCTCGACTACCTGCACGGCTTCGAGAAAGCCCGCAAGTCGATCGACCCGGACTACCAGGACCAGATCGACAGCATCCTCGAGCGCTTTGATCTGCGCCGCGGACAGTCGCTCAAGAGCATCGACCAGCGCAAGAGCCTGGCGCAGTGGGTGACCGCGCAGGAGGACCTCGGCATCGGCGTCGAACTGCCGGAGAAGGTGCGCGCCGAGGCCTTCCGCCAGAGCTACAAGGACATGACGGTCGAGGAGTTTCGGGGTGTCGTCGACTCGGTGCGGCAGATCGAGCACCTGGGTCGCCTGAAGGCAAGACTCCTGACCGCCAAGACGAACCGCGACTTCAACGAGACGGTCTCCGACCTGGTCGCGAGCGTGACGTCGCACGCCGACGGGCGCAAAGCCGACACCCGGTCGCCGACCACCGCCCCCGGCCGCTGGTTGCAGGCGGTGCGCAACTTCGGCTCGGCGCACATCAAGGCCGCGACCTGGGCCCGCATCATGGACGGCGGCAAGGACGGCGGCCCGATGTGGGAAGCCTTCGTGCGCGCCGCCAACGAGCGCGGCGACCAGGAAACGAGCCAGCGCGCTGCGGCCACGCTGGCCCTCACCGAGATCATGAAGCCGGTGCTCAAGGGGCTGACGAAGAAGACGTTCTTCGCGTCGGTCGGGCGCAGCTTCACGCGCGAATCGGTGCTGACCATGGCGCTGAACACCGGCAACGAGGGCAACCTGCAGCGCCTGCTGGGCGGTGAGGGCTGGACGGTCGACCAGTTGAAGCCGATCCTCGACACGCTGTCCGCCGAAGACTGGCAGACGGTGCAGAAGGTCTGGGACTACTTCGAGACCTTCCGGCCCGAGATCGCCGCGAAGGAGCGCCGCGTCTCCGGGGTCGATCCGAACTGGATCGAGCCGACGCCGGTCGTCACAGCGCACGGCACCTTCAGGGGCGGCTACTACCCGATCCAGTACGACCCGGCGGCCAGCGTGCATGCCGAGCAGCACGCCGATGCGGAAGCCGCGCGCCAGCAACTCAAGGGCGCCTACACCGCGGCCACCACCCGGCGCAGCTTCACGAAGACACGCGTCGAAGAGGTCAAGGGTCGACCGCTCCTGTACACGCTCAGCGGACTGTATGGCGGCGTGAACGACGTGATCCACGACCTCGCGTGGCACGAGTGGCTGATCGACACGAACCGGCTGCTGCGCTCCGAATCGCTGGACTCGGCGATGCGCAATGCCTACGGCCCGGCCGCGGTGCGGCAGTTCAAGACCTGGGCCGAGGCCGTGGCCACCGGTGACCAGCCGGCGCAGGGCGCGGTCGATCAACTGGCTTCCGTGGTGAAGCGAGGCGTCGGCGTCGCCGGGCTCGGGTTCAACGTGATCTCGGCCGCGATGCAGCCGCTCGGCATCACGCAGTCGATCGTGCGGGTCGGCCCGAAGTGGATCGCACGTGGAGTGATGGACTACATCGGCGCCCCGATCGGCAAGACCCGCGAGGTAAACGAACAGAGCAGCTTCATGGCGAACCGCTCGCGCACGCGCTTCCGGGATCTGAACGAGCTGCGCAACCAGGTGCAGGGGCAGAGCACGGTGAACGAGTTCGTGGGCCGCTACGCCTACTGGCTGATGATGCGACTGCAGCAGGCGGTCGACGTGCCGACCTGGATCGGCGGCTACGAGAAGGCCATCGCCGAAGGCAACGACGAAGAGCGCGCGATCGCACTGGCCGACCAGGCGGTGATCGATTCGCAAGGCGGTGGCCAGACCAAGGACCTCGCGGCGATCGAGCGCGGCACCTCGACGCAGAAGCTCTTCACGGTGTTCTACAGCTTCATGAACACCGCGCTGAACATCGGCGTGGCCCAGGGCATGACGAACAAGGACGCGGCGAAGACCTCGGTCGACATGCTGCTGCTCTACGTTGTTCCTGCCGTGCTCGGCGCGCTGCTGAAGAACGCGATCATCCCCGGCGACTCGGGCGATGACGAAGACGAGGCGAAGCTCGCCCGCAAGCTCGCCGGCGAGCAACTGGGTTTTCTGTTCGGCCTCTTCGTTGGCGCCCGCGAGCTCGGTGATCTGGCCAAGACGATGGCCGGCGGCGACCGCGGCCGCGACTACGGCGGCCCGGCAGGGCTGCGCATCTTCGGTGACACCGGCAAGTTCGCGCAGCAGGTCCGTCAGGGCGAGTTCGACGACGCCTTCCGCAAGACCGCGATCAACCTGACCGGCGATCTGCTAGGCCTGCCGTCGGCGCAGATCAATCGCTCGATCACCGGCGCGCAGGCGCTGAGCGAAGGCAAGACCCAGAACCCGGCAGCCCTGCTGTTCGGCTACCAGGAGCCGCACTGATGGCTCGCAGTTTCAAACGTCACGCCCGGCCCCAAAGGCGGTATCCCTCCTCGCTGTCGGCGGGGTCGGTGCGTGGCGACCCACAGGAGAAGTAGATGGCATCCCCCACCACTGATCGCCGCCTCGGGCTGGCGGGCAACACGGCTTACAAAGCAGCTGCCACGGTTATCGCGACGGCCAACATCACGCAGTCCGGCGAGCAGACGATCGACACCGTGGCGCTGCTTGCGAGCAACGCCGCCGGCGTGCCGGATCGGGTGCTGTGCGTGGGCCAGACCGACACGACGAAGAACGGCCTTTGGGATGTAAGCACCGCGGCCTGGACACGCTCCATCGACGCCAATGGGAACTACGACCTGGCGCAGGGAACGCAGGTGATCATGGCGAGAGGAACGCACGCGTTCCAGATCTGGGTGCTGACCACGGCGAACCCGATCACGGTCGGCACGACCGGGCTGTCGTTCAGCCAGTCACTGTCGGCGGGGTCGTTCGCGATACTGGCTGCTTCTGGCGGCGCGGCCCTTATCGGCACGGCTCAGCCCGCCACTGGCGCCGCAACGCTGACGCAAGCGCAGAAGAACCAGCAGGTTCTAAGCATCACCGATTTTTCAGGCGCCGATCCAACCGGCGTGGCCGACAGCGCGACAGCAATCAACTACGCCTTGGCAGCGGCCACCGTGCTCAAGATGCCTGTGCATGTGAACGGGCACTTTCTGCACAACTCGCAGATCATCGTGCCGGCGCGCGTGACCATGCTCGGCTCGGGTTGGACGAGCGACAAGGCGACGGCGAGCCGCTCGCTGTCGTGCTTCATCAAGAACTTTAACGGCGTCGGGTTCCTGTTCTCAGGGGATGACGCCTGCGCGGACGGCGTCCAGTTCGACAGCGCGGCGGCGAAGACCGGCGACATCCTGCAAGTCACCGGGTCGCGTGTGCGGCTGATGAACGGCGCCAGCACGAACGGTGGTGGTGACGGTGTTCGCATCGGCAAGACCGAAGCAGGAGCGTCGTCAATCAATGCGAACTGCGGTGTCTTGCGCAACTGGCAGTGCCTGAATAACGGCGGGTGGGGATTGCAGTTCGACCACACCAACACCACCACCTCGGGCACGTTCCCGCTCGGCGCGCCTGACTGCAACGCATGGACGGTGGATCACGTCCTCTTGGGCGCTTCGACACAGCCCAACGTCTCGGGCGGCTTGAAGGTCGCCAACTCCATCGACAACGTTTTCCGCAACGTGGTGAGCCAGGACAACACCGGCCCATCGGCGAAGTTCACGACCTCGGCGCGCGGGCATGTGCTGGAAATCTACAGCGAGGGCAACGGCAGCGGGCCTACCTTCGACTCGGGCGCGACGAACAACACGCTGGTTGTGCTCAACACGTTGATCACCGGCAACGACCCGGTGGACAACGACGGCAGCAACATGGTCACCCGGGCGGTATCTGCGGTCGCCGGCCGGTTCTCCAGCTTCATGCGGGTATGCAACCCCACGGCGGCCGGGTTCGCCGACCTGTCGCTGCACGCCGACACCAACTTCATTGAGGCCGCGAAGCTGCGCGGCAGTCAGCCGAGCGGAACGCGTGGTCGGGCGACCATCCAGACCAAGGCCAATGGTGGGGCGCTTGCAGACCGAATTTACGTTGACGAAACGCAAATGGTTGTGACCGGCCTCAGTACCGGAATCCTGCTCGGGAAGACTGCGTTCGACACGACCACGGCGGGCATCCAACTACTCGACGGCGCGCTCGGCCGGGTCAATATTGTCAACACCGGCACAGGCTCGCAGGTCGTCGAGGGCTTCTACAACGGCAACGGGCTGGTCGGCTCGATCACAACGAACGCATCAGCCACGACCTACGCGACCAGTTCGGACTACCGGCTGAAGCAGGACGCAGAAGCGGCAGACGGTGCGGACGCTCTCGCTGCGGTCATGTCATGGCCGATCCGATCGTTCACATGGAAATCCAGCGGGGTGCGCGATGTCGGCGTGATTGCGCACGAGTTGCAGGCCGTCAAACCCGCAGCAGTTACCGGCGAGAAGGACGGCGAGGAAAACCAGGGCGTGGACTACTCGAAGCTCGTTCCTGAGCTTGTGGCGGCGGTGCAGTACCTGGCAGGGCGCGTGCAGCAACTGGAGTCGCGCCCGTGAACGAAGAGCAGATCAAGCACCCCGTGCTGAAAGTCGCCAGCAGCATCGGCACTGCCGTGGGCGCGCCGCTCATGCCGCGCACATGGAGTGAAGCGGCGGCAATGCTGTCCGCGATCCTGACCGCGCTGTTCATCATCGAATGGCTTTGGAAGCGCCTTGTCAAACCACTGGCGATCCGGCGCGGGTGGGTCAAGGGCAAGCCGCGTGACTTCATGGACACGACGCGAACGGGGGATCTGTGAAGCACATCGGCAAATTGCAGGCGGCGGTGACTGTCCTTGTTCTGTGCGGCTTCTTCGGGGTGTTGTGGACGCTGATTCACACCTCGGTTGCCGAGGGCATGAAAGAGGTGCTGCTGGTGATGGTCGGCACGCTGGCCGCGAAGTTTGGTGACGTGGTGACCTTCGTTCTGAAGGCGCGCACGGATGAACTGCTGGCGAGCAGCACGCCCGTGGACATGAACGCGGCGGTGGTGACGCAGACCACTTCGGTGACGGAGGCGAAATGATCACTCTCGCCGATTACTGGATGGGCCGCGACCGAAGCAATGCGCTTGACCTGACGCCAGAGATCGAGAAAAACGCCGCGCTGACGATCAAGCTGGCGAATGTGCTGCTGGCTCGCTTCGGCGAAGGGCGGCATGTGAACAGCGGATGGAGGCCGCCGAGCATCAACGCGGCCACGCCAGGCGCAGCGCGCAAGTCGCTGCACATGACGGGCCAGGCGATCGACTTGGAAGACGGGGACGGACTGCTCGACGACTGGTGCATGAGCGACTTCGGCCTGGCGCAACTCGCCGACATCGGCCTGTGGCTTGAGCACCCGAGCTCGACAAAGGGTTGGTGTCACTTGCAAGTGGTGCCGCCACGGTCGGGCAAGCGAGTGTTCTATCCATGATCGCCCTGCTGAATCCGACAGTGTGGCTCGTGGCGCTGGCCCTGATGGTTAGCAGCTACGGCGCCGGCCGCTGGCAGCAGTACCAGAGCGACCACAAAGCCCAAGTGGCCGAAGTGCTGAAAGTCTCCGAAGCTGCCCGCGAGAGAGAGAAGGCGTGGCAGTCCGATGCTCAATCAATCGAAGAGGTGCATGCAGATGAACTACGCCGCGTTGCTGCTCAGCATGTTCGTGATCTTGCCGGGGTGCGCAGTCGTGCCGCCCGCCTGCCCGAGTCTGCCCAACAAGCCTGCGCTGGGGCCAGTCCCGCCGCCCTTAGCGCCCCGGATGCAACTGTACTTGTCGGGTACGCCGCAGAGTTCGACCAGCTTCGAGCTGACTACGGCGCCTGCAAATCGTGGATTGAAACCGTAACCAAGGAAAAACCATGAGACTCGCCCGCGCAATGGCCTTCGCTGCCATCCTGTTCCTCATTGCTGCCTTCCACCAGGCGCACGCGGCTCCGGTGTGTCTTGCAGGCTATGGCGGAACCCCTGCCGCATTCATGCCCAGATGGGAAAGGGGCAACGAAGGCCACCATGTATTTTGGTGGTGCAAGAAGCCTGATGGAGTTGTTACGAACGGCGGCTTCTCCTGCCGGCATGGCACCTGTGATTTCAGCCTTTTCTCCACAACCATGCAGACGATCACGGCATCCGCATCGAAGGAAGCCGCAGCTTCAGCAGCATGGGCGGCGAACATCAAGAAACAGTGCGACAACCCGGCAGACCTTGCGGCAGATGCGGCGTTTAAGGCGCTCTGCGTCGAGAGAGATGCAATCCTGGCCGCGAATGCTTCTGTGTGGCTTGCTGGGCTTGTTCAGCCTGTTCCTGCGCCTCCTGCTCCGACCTACACCCACGCGGTGAAGGTGAACAGCACCAGCACCACCCGACCGGCCTACGCGCTCACGAATGGCGTCCGTGGCACAAAGGAAGTCGCCCGGGCAACAGTCGGCCAGCCCTGCAAAGACGCAACCGGGACCACTGACCAGTGGCTGATGTTCGGCCCGATCTTCACCGCAAACGTGGTGGCACTGTGCGCAAGAATTCCCACAACCCCGTGAACTACGGAACTGCCTACGGGCAGCAGGGAAAGAAGGCGCAGACCGTACAAACGCCAGACCAGAAGGCGCGCGAGGACGCGCAAGTCAAGCTGCTGGAGGAGGCGCTGACCACCCAAGCCGGGCGAACTGCTCCGCACGCTCAATAGGCGAATGGTCGTCAGCCAGGAAGGCAACCGCCTCCGCAAGCGTTGCGAACACCATGAGCGGGCCGCACTCGTCGTTGTCTTCGATTCGCGCTTCCGCGTCCTCAAGGTCTTCTTGCGTCTCGATCTTGTATAGATCGAGCAAACAGCATTCCGCTTGGTAGTAGCCGATCTGTGGTTTTGGGTACTGCATTCCTGCTCCTGTAGTGCGTCGGGAGACGCGGTGACTGTGCGGGGGAATTTGGCACAAACAGCGCGCTAGGTGCCCGCAGCGCCACCCAAGCGCACATTCTCCACCTATGACAGCACCCTGCGCCAAGTGCGCGCATCGGGCTCGAAATCAGGCGAACCGCAAGGTTCCGAGGGTTCGAATCCCTCCCTCTCCTCCAGTGAACTAGGCCGCCTTCGGGCGGTCTTTCTCTTTGGCGGTGTGCGGGGATTTTCGCCTTCCAATCGTGCCAACAGCGTCCGCCAGCGTGTCGGAAGTCAGGTGGCTGTAGCGCTTGGTCGAGCGCGCGTCCTTGTGCCCAAGCACCGCCCCGACCGTGAACAGCCCGACCCCGGCGTTCACCATTTCGCTGGCCGCGCTGTGCCTCAAGTCGTGAATGCGGACGTGCCCCAGCCCAACGGCCCGCCGCGCGCGCGCATAGCCCGCCTGGAGCGTTCGTTTGCCTGCGGCGAGGGGAAGGTAGCGCAGGCAGGTTGCGATGCGCGGATGGGCCGGGATGCTCCGACGATCCCCGTTCTTGGTGTCGGACAGGTGCAGCGCCCCGCCTGACACCTCGACGCGCATCAGCTCCCCGAGCCGCATGCCGGTGTAGAACGCTGTGCGGATCAAGGCCCGCACATCCGGCCGGTCTGCCGCCCGGGCAAGCTGGAGCATCTGTTTGCGGCTGGCGTAGACGTGGCGCTCGTTCCTCACCTCGGGCAGTTGCATGCGCCCGGTCGGGTCGGATTGGCACATGGCGTGCTTCTTCCATCCCCAGCGACATGCGGCCTTGAGCAAGGCCAAGCGGTTTTTGATGGTGGCGGGCTTGAGGATCACGCCGGCCCGCACACCCTCCCGGGTGTCGCTGATGAGCTTGGCGACCTGTGGCAGCGCGGAGAAGGGCTTGCCGCTGTACGCCCACGCGATCTGCCCCAGGTTCTCCCGGGCGCTCACGAAGCTCTTGAGGTGCGACTTGTCGCGGAGGTAGTGCAGCACGGCGTCATCGATCAGCGGGTCGGCTGGCTGGATACCAGTTCCAACAGCGTAGAGGCGCCCGCTCTCTTTGCGGTCGAAGGCGTCGGCCTGGGCTTGAGTCCAGCCTTGCGGAAGTAGGCGGCTAGTTCGCTGCCTGCGGCCTTCAATGACACGGTCGAACTCGAAGCGCCAGCGCTTGTTTCTGGTGTCCCAGCGGATCGACATGATGCAAGGTAGGCGGCTACGTCAGAAGGGTCGAAGCGTACCGCATCGCCAAAACGCAGCGACGGCAACTCACCCCGGGAGGCGAGCGCGTAGACGTGGCGCTTGCTGATCCCGAGTTGAACTGCGACGGCGTTGGCGGTAAGCATCATCAATCTTCTGCGTGGGTCTGAAACACTGTCCTGTTGCACTCCACGGACCCCCTGCTAGACATGAGAGCCCGCAGGAGAGCCTTGTTCATCTGGCCTGAGCGCTTCGGCTTGTCCACTGGCGCGGTTGGTGTCGCGAAAGTGCCCACGCCCATAGCGCCCCGCCCGCCACCTTCGCCACGAACTGCAAGAGCACGATGTGCGGCATCAGAGCACCGAACGCCAGTGTCGGGAAGATCAGCGAGTCCACTGCCGCGCCGGCCACGTTCGAGCCGTTCGCGCGGAACAGCCACGAACCTCGCAGCTTGGTGAACGTCGCCCAGTCCACCAGAGCGGCAGCACTGAAGGCGCACGCGCTCGCCACCGCGATCATCCCTGCTGCCGGGTTCAGCACGTAGGTGAGCATGCCCGTGCAGGCGATCAGCGCGCCCATCTGCCACGCCTTCATGCGGACTTGCAGCCAGTCCCGAAGAGCCAGGTCGAGACCGATCAGCACAAAGGCATTCACCGGCGAGATTGCAGGCCCGAAGGCGGCGACGCTCAGGTTCGCCAGCGTCATCGCGGCGGCGTAGATCAGGATTGCAAGGATCAGCATAGGGCCTCTTGAAGTGGTCGCTCCGTCCAAAGACTCGGCGGGTTGGTTGCGTCGATAGGTCGGGCTTTGCACTCTGCGCAGCCGGTGTCACGTTTGAAGTTCTGAGCCACGTTCGTGCTGTCGGCGCTGGCAAGCGGCCACGGCCCGGAAGCCTGCCCAAGCATCCGCAGGCCGTGAACCCAAGGCAGGCGCCCGAAGGTGCGGACAAGCGCGTTGAACGCCTCGTCCATGCGGCCATTCCAGGCCGGCGAGCCAATCTCCCAATACTGCCCGGCGCTGCCGAAGCACACGCGGCCCCAGTCCTCGCACAACTCCAGCAGGTAATCGACGGGCAGGCCAAGGTGCCACACGGGAATCCCGAACTCTCGGCGGTGCGGCCACGTTGCAACCATCTCGCGTTGTTGCTCCACCGTGCCGTCGATCACGTCAGGAACAACAGCCCAATGCGGGTGCGCCAGGATCGGATCGATCCATTCATAGAAGCCGTGCAGGTCGAACTCATCGCCGCGCGTCTTCACGCTGAAGGCCCCGTTGTCCAGCATGAGCGACTGCCCAATCCGAAGGCAGTGATCGAGGTTGTCAGGTCGCGCGAAGGACACACAGAAGTTCCGCCCGCTCATGCGTTCGAGCTGGGCCTTCGGTGTTATCGGCGTCCCGTGGTAATGGATCACTTTGCTCCTATCTCACATAAACCGCCTTCAGGCTTCTCCCCGAAGGCGCGCAGATCAAATCAACAAACAAACCCTCTCACCCACCCCCTGCGGCAGCACGAATGAGGGCGCGAACATCGTCAGGTGTGTAGAACGACTTACTGCGAGCAAGGCTGTACGTTGACTTCCAAATTGCATCGCACTGAGCATCTGACAGCGTGGGTGGGGCGGCATGGGCAGCGGTGGCGTCCAACAAAACCTTCGCTTCCGAGTACCAATGCTTCGGCCCGATCAGCGATAGGTCGAGACCGTCATAGGCAACCGCTTGGTGCATGGCCTCACGGAGCGCACCCGCGAGTTTTTTCGCCACCGGCTCTGCTCCCGCATCGGCTAGTGGGGCTGGCTTCGGGTTGTAGTGATCGAAGTGACAGCGGCCGGTCTGCATGCAAAGACTGCGCTCGCACGTCGCCACGTCGCAGATCGTCTTGCCTACCTGTGCGATCAGGGCTGGCTGTGCTGGTGCGGGGGTGAGAGCGGCACGGGCTTGCCATGCATGCCAAACGTCGAATGCAGTTATGCCGTCACTTTGGTAGAGCTTGTACGGACCCCACCACGCCTCAAACTTGTCGCGTTCGCTCGGCTCACTGGCTGCGATGGGTTGGGGAGTGGTCATGTTGGGGCTTTCGCTGTTCGTTCGTAGGTGACAACGCGGCGCAACTTGAGCTTCTTCAGAAGGGCCGGGCTCGGCTCGGTTTTCCCACCGCTGCCAAGTCGGTACAGGTAGCTGTGGTCGATGCCGAGCACCAAGGCGGCGGCTCTCACGCTCCCATGCTTCGCGACCAATTCGGCAACACGTTCTTGCAGGCTCACGGTGTCTGCTCCTTCGGTGTTGTTTGTTGCGAGGGGGAATAACCCGCCGGTGCAAACGACGATCGTTTCTCGGCCCACACGCGAACCTTGCGCACCTCGGCGCGAATCGCCGCCCGCCGCTGCTTCGCGTTGCCGGTGAACCTTTTGCCGCACCAGTCGAGATGGGCAATCGTGTTGCACCAAGGGCACGGCGTGTCGCCTCCGCTGGTCAGCCCATCCGCGTCACCGCTGTCCAAGTCCCACATGAAGCCGTCGATGCAAGTTCCATCCGGGTAGAAGGCTCCGAAGGTCGGCGCTTCGTACTGACAACCGAGTGTTGGCGTGCTCACGACTTCACCTCTGGCACTGTGGGGGCGGGCAGGGTCAGGTACTTGGCGATGAAGTCGGAGACTGACAGCCGAGATTCGCCCGGCCCGGCGCGGTTGCAGAAAATGCAGCCTTCAAGCGTGTCGCCGTCGAGAGCGCTGCACCCGGTTCGGTGGGCGCGTTCCAGCCGCGCCGGAAGTTCATCGACGGCACGCTGGCCGCCTTCAAACCGTAGCGCTTCGGTCAACTCGTCCAGCGTCAGGGCGCTCTCGTAGCAGGCGCCATCAGCGATGGTCGTGTAGAGGTTGTAAGCCCCGTCCTTGTGGAGAATCAATCGCGGCATGGTTGCTCCTGCTCTGGTGCGGGTGGGGCGGGAGGCAGGGGCATCCAGTGGGTAACGGATTCGCCGGCCGCCAATTCGCCAAGCTCGGACCAAAACATTCCGTCTTCCGGGTCGTGAGCGAGGTTGTCCTGAAAGACGTTGTTCCACTTTGAGCGACGCCAAACGAGCACTTGCTCACCCTCGGCCGGCAACCGAACCTCAACGCTGATCCACCCCGCCTGCTCTGGCACGGCAGGCCAGCCCATAGCGGCGGCAATGGCGTCGTGCACGACTTCGGTTGCGTCGCAATAAGGGCGGGGCGCGGGGAAGTGTTTGAGCAGTTCAACGGCGTAATGCTCCGTCATCCACCGATACGCAGCCGCCTCGAACTCTGTGCGGGTGGGGGTGGTCATCAGAGTCCTCCTTCGTTTTCGTCGGACGGCAGGATGCGGTAGGTGCGAGCCGTCACCCCGTTGATGCCCAACGTCAGCGCGCTCGCCAAGAAGCGATCCCAGGCGGTGCCGGCACCCTTCCGCTCTGCAATCGCGCAGGCCGAGCTGAGCAGTTCTGCCAGCGCGACTTCGCGGGCGTTCTTCGGTCGCGGCACGCCGAGCAATTCGGCCTTGCGGCTCATGTCCGCGAGCATGCGAAGCCCATCTGCGCACTCGCGCAGCGTTTCACTGCGGCCGGGCTTGGCCCCCTGCTCCATTTCGGCCATGACTTCCCATGTGCCGGCCAGTTCATCGAGAATTGCGTTGGTGCTCATGTGGGCTCCGTAGGTGCGGTGGGGGTGGCGAGGGCTGCACGGATGTCTGGCAGCAAGCGCGATAACGGCATGAGAACCCACCCAAGTGGCAGACCTACGGCTCGGATTACGGCTCTTGCTTTGTCTTCGCTGTCGTAGGTGCTGGCGTGTGCGATCAGCGCGTATCCGAGTGCCGGACGCCCGCCTGTGCGAACGTCGTCACCGTGACCGACATCAAGCACTGTTTCGCACACAACAACCCAGCGCTCGGCCGGCTCGGCTTGGGGCTGCGCCGTGGGGGTGGCAGCATCCCATCGAGCAAGAGCTTCGGCCCCGTAGGCGTGCAGCACGTCCCGTATCGGCGGTCGGGCAATCTCGCCACGCACCATGGCAACGTGCACGGCAACCGGGTCTTGCAGCTTTGCCCGGATGTCCTCGGCTTGGGGCTGTGTGGTTAGAGCTGCCTCAAGCTCGTCGGCCGCCGTCGCCATTTCTGCTGCGGTGGTCATTAGTCGATAGGATTGCAAAGTTGGTATGCAACCTCGAAGGTCTGCGATGTGGGCAAGTACCACGCCCCGCAAGTCTGCCCCGCCCTGCTCAGCAGTAAGGCGCTCAAATGCTTCGGCGGCTTGCTCTACTTCGGGGATGTAGTGCCACGTTTCATAGTCGCGGCTCATCTTTATCAACTCGACGTAGGCGCGCAGCATTGCGGCTACTGTTTTGGGCTCGGTCATGCTGTCTCCTTAAGGGTGCTGTCGATCAAGGCCAGAAGTTCCTCTTGGCACAGCGCCTGCCCGACATCGCCCTTGAACTTGCGAACGCCGAACCACCAGTCCAGCAGGAGCGCCAAACGCTGCGAGTCGGTGGGCTGCTCAGCAGTAAGGCGGCGGCGATCAGCGTCAGCCGCGAGAATGGCGCGGGCAATCGGCACGCGCTCGCTGTGGGTTGTCGAGCCGATCAGGCCGCTGAAATACAGGTCGTGATAGACCTTGAGAATGTCGGCGTCCGATAGGCTCAGTCCCGCCTCTCCCTGGGTGGCTTTCATGCTGCTATTCCTTTGTTAATCTGGCCTGATCGTTTCTGGGGGTCCACTGGCGCGGCTGTTGATAGATCAGAGCTTGTCGCGCCGCTCGTTCAGCCGCTTGATGTAGTGCGCCAGCTTTGCCCGGTCGTCGGGGTGCACCCATACCTGCACCACCACACGGCCGAGTTCCCGCTGGCGCTGGCGCTCTGCGGCCTTGCGCTCCGCTGGTGTCAGCGCCGGGCTCATCGCTGCGGCCTTTGCTTGCCAAGCGCATCTGCCACCTCGTCTCGGATGTCCTTCAAGAACTCGCGTGCGCTGGAGAGCGTGAAGTAGCAAAGGCCGGCCTGCGCTTTGATTTCGATGCTCTCAAGGGCCGCCGAATGCCTTCCTGCTGCTGTAGCTTGTTCGATAGGGTTCGCCCAATCAAATTCGTCGCCGTGGCAGCCGCCGCAACGCGGGTGATGGTTGCCGGCCACCACTAGCTTTTCCGCGCCGCAGTTGGTGCAGCGGTAGGAGGTGGCGTCGCTCATGACTTTGCTTCCCGGTGTCCGCTCAGCGTCTCAGCCCAATCGCCGTAGTGCCCGAACATCACGCCGTCGCTGAACTCGATGTAGCCATCGCGGGCCACTTTGTAGGTCAGCCCCTTGTCTTTGCAGTAGGCGCGGAACTCGGCATAGGCCGGGTCGGCGGCCTTCCTAGGTGCCGGTGCCTTGAAGTAGCTGCTCAGCGCGTTACTCAGTTGCCGCATGTCGTTCTCCTTTGAAGTTGGCAAGGCCATTATAGCACAGGTGACATGTCACGTCAAGAGGGCACTATTTACAAAAGTCGCCTCTGGTTCCATGCGAAGCGCGCCGGCCTGATCAACAAAACGACTCCGCCTCGGGTTGTTCATGGTGTCCTCTTGCTCAGTTCAAAGCCACGCCATTGCATCGAGCAGGCTCTCGCCGGCCGGTGTAAGGCGCGCACGCCCACGGCCTTCGTCGCCAACCCTGTTCACCTCAATCAGCGCACCCGGCATCGCTTCCAGAAGCGGGTAAACGATCTTGCTCACGGGCGCCCAGCCTTCCGCGCATTGCTGCTCCTTGGCAATCAGCTTCAACAGGTGCTTTTGCCCAGCATCCAGCTTCTTCGGTTCTTCGGTGTTCATGGGTGGCGTCCTCTTGCTTGTATGGGGCGGGGTGGGGGTTAGGCGTCACTTCACCTGCACGCAGACGAAGGACATTTCCTTCACAGTGCCCTTCACGAGCTTCTTGGCCTCTTCGCCTGCGGCTTGGCAAACAGCGACGCTGGAGAATCCCTGCACCGATGTCGTCGCGTTGGAATCAGTCTTGCCGAGCATGCCGACATGGAAAAACAGAATCAAAGTCCACATGGTTGTTCTCTCCGTTTGGTGGGGCTAGGGTGGCTACAGGCTGTGGGTGCCAGGAGCACCCGCCGCCAGTGCTGCCGCTGTCTTCTCGCGCCCGCGCGCCGTGCGTGAGCCGGCAGGGCTGCGGGTGGTCTGCGCTGCGTCAAGCGCTCCCTCAAGCCGGTCCTCAAGATCCTGCGGCGCGCCCTCGTCGTCGCCGTCCTTCTCGACATTGGCACCTGCTGCAAACAGGTCGCCAGCATCCGGGTGGTCCTTCTCGAAGGCCTCGGTCGTTCCGTCGATCGCATCGACCGGCTTCTCTGGCGCCACCAGCGTGACCCAGATCGGCTGACCGACGTGCATGCCCAGCATGCCGCTGCGCGCTGCGTCGAGATCGCTTGTGCCAACACGCAGCCGCAGCACAACGGTGCCGCCTTGCTTCGGTTCGCAGCTGAACTTGTCGATCTTGCAACCGCCGAAGCTCATCGGCTTGGTGTCGTCGATGCCGTCGTCGACTGCGAGCGTCCAGCCTTCGTGCTTCGTGGGTAGCAGCACGCGGTCGATGCTGTTGCACTGCAGGACCGACAGCACCTGCTCGACGCCTTCGAGATCGGGCTGATCGTCATGGCGCTTGTACAGCGTCGGGCGCAGCTTCGGGTCGATCAGGTCGAGGATCGTATTGCCGGTCGTGATCTCGAGGCCGAGAGATACGGCGGGCTTGTCATCGTCGCCGTGCTTCTCCACGCGGTTGGTCACGGTGGCGAGGTGGGCTTCGGTGAACGTGAGGATCTGAAACATTGGGGCTCCTGTGGTTGGCCTTCAGGCCGGGTGGGTTTCTGGCTCGGTGACCTTCTTCGCGCGCACCGGCGGCTGATACCGCACGGCCTCGCGCTCGCTCACCTCGAAGCGGAACTGCACGCTCCATTCGAGGGTCGCGTAGTCGATGCACTCGTCGATGAACTTCGAATAGGCTCGAACACCGAGGCGTTCTGTCTCGCGGTAGACGCGCCGCGGCGTCGCGCGCTTGGCGCCTGGCAGCTTGACCATCTCGTACTTCGGCTCGCGTTCGAGAATCACGTTCTTCAGGTGGCGCTTCCAGATGTCCGTCGTGAAGCGCTCGCCGTTGACGCGCACCTGCTCCGAGATCTGGTTCAAGACCGGCCCGTGGAAGAACTTGCGCTGTTGAATGCCGATCGGCTCGATCGCTGGGCCGACGGTGATCAGGACGCTGCCGCCGTTGTCTAGCATGGCCTTCGCGTGCTCGTAGCCGCGCGTGATCGCCTCGTGCGCGGCGTGGCGGGTCAGCGCGATAGCGCGGAACTCGACGTCGCTCATTCCTGCCACCTGGGCAGCCGCGCCGGCCACTTGCCGGACGCGATGATCAATGCACGGGTGCTATCGCCGGCGCTCCTCTCGAAGGCGCGCCGGCTGGCCCGCGGCATTTCGCCGGACGTTCCGACGTACCAGTGGCAGCCCATGCGCGAGTCGTGCGGCGCGCAGCCTGGCCAGCCGAGGCGGCAGTCGGTCTTGATCGCCATACCCTTGCCCTCGTCGGCGTGGCAGAACTGAATGAAGCCCTTGCGGAAGAAGCCGCAGCGCGCGCATGGCAACTGGCGCACGAGGGCCATGTAGCCCTGATGCTGCAGCGCGTTCTCCTTCGGCAGCGGAACGACCAGACGAGCCTTGCCGTCACTGATCTGGACGGGCTGCGCGCGCGGCGTGCTCGGGTTCGCACCGGTGTACTGCGTGCACGGACGCGCCGGCGGCAGCTTCGGACGAAACGCAACGCGGCGCAGCATGATCACGCCACGGCCTCGATGTACAAACGAACGAACCGGGCGAAACGCGTCACCAGCGCAAGGCAGTCAGCCTCCAGCGCCGGGTAGCGGTACTGCTCAAGCCGATGGGCCGCCGTGACGGCATAGGTTGGAACCGTGTCGCTTTCGTCGTCAAGCTCACGAAGCTCGAACACGTTCCATCGGAACAGCGATGCGCCGAAGATGTCGAGGTAAAGGCGCCACTGGTAGCCGGCGAGAAATCGGTCGGGGTCGAAGCGCGCCGTCGTCTTGTGGTCTTCGATCCGCAGGCCTTCGATGGCGTCTACTTGCCCGCTGATGACGATCGGCTCGCCATCGACGATGTAGGTTTTTGATGCGCGCAACTCACGGATCGGCGTGACCTCGATTTCCACATCGGACGAGAAGATGAAGCGGTGGCCCAGCTCCTCGGCCTCGTTCAATTCCAGGCCGCTGGTGGCGTTCTCCAGCACCTTGTGAAACGCGGTGCCGGCCAGCATGGCAGCGGAGGGCACAAACTCGCCGCTGATCTTGTCGATCAGGTCGGCGAGTTCCGCCTCTTCGTCGGCCTCCCACTGCCGGAAGGCTTCGACGTTGGAGACTCGGTACTTCATGCCGCCTCGCGCACCGGATCGGCGTACGCGCTGGCCTTCTTGTCGTAGATCAAGCCCTTGGCTGCCGCAGCGTCGGCGAACATGGCTTGCACGGCCTTGGGCTGCTTCTTCACGTCGGCTAAGTTGGCGTTGAAGTCCGCAGCCTTCGTCATGGTGCCGATCGACAGGCGCCACACCTCGATGCTTTTTTGCGACTCGACCTGCTCCTCGGTCATCGTGTTGAGCCGGTCCTTGATCGACTGGACGACATCCGCGAGGAACGTCGGGTTGCGATCTGGGTGTGGAATTTCGAGCATCTCCAACTGGCCAGGGTTCTTGCCGAACGCGGCTTCGGTCGGATTGAAGTTGAGCGTGCGCGCGCCGTTCTTCACGGCGACTCGGCCCATTGCATCCGCGGCCTTGTAGATTTCGCCCTTCGATCCGCCTTGCACGTCCAGGCGCTCGAGCACGTCGTCCCCGTTGCGCTGCTCGTCCATGTGGGCGATCAGGATCACGTCCTTGCCGAAGGTGTTCAGTTGCTTGAGCCACGCGACGAACTCGGCTTTGAGCGTGCCGTAGCCTTGCAATGTGAGCGCGCCTCCGCGCCCAGCCTTCGGGTTGCGGCGGATGATGTCGGCGGTGAGCTGGTCGAGGGCTCGGCCCGCGGTGTCGACGACGACGGTGCTGTACTGCTCAATGTCAGCCGCGCTCATGTCGGCCACGTCGGTCCACGAGGTGACGCGCACGGTGTCTTTGCGGTTCGCAGCGCGGTGCGCGCCTTGGTCGAAGTCCAGCAGAAGCGGTGACTCGGCGGTGAACGCGAGCGACGACTTGCCGGCGCCGGGCTGGCCGTAGATGCAGAGGTTGAGCCTATCGACCCGGATCGGCTCGGACGACTTGATGATTCGTAATGTCATGAAGGTTCTCCTTCGGTTGAAATTCAGTTGAAGATGGCGTTCCACACCCGCAACCACCAAGGCGTGCGCGTGCGAATGACGACCGGCCCAGTGACGCCGATGGCGCTCTCGCGGTAGTCGATCGGGAAGGCTTCGCGCAGTGAGCGCGGATAGCTGCGGCACGTGTCGATGACGTGAAGGCCGTTGCGGGTGTTCAGGCGCGTGCTCACGAGGCGACCCTCGCGAAAAGGTGCGAGGCCAGCAGCGTCAGGAAGAACACCACGACCGCGGCCGGGATGAACCACGGTGTGTCGAGCTCCACGTCGACCATGCGCGACGGCGCGGGCTCATTGAAGGTGGCGCCCGGCTTGAGCACGCCGAAGTCGCTGGTGTGCTCGATCGGGCCGGTGAAGAAGGTCGGCGCGGGAACATCCTGCGACGGCTCGAAGTCGCGCCAAGTGAGGCGCCCGGTACGGTGGTTCACGGCCGATCCTCCAGACCGCGATCGGCGTCGCACATCTCGTTGAAGTGGTCGCGCTCATCTTCGGCGCGCTCTTCGTAGGTGCGGTCGTCTTCGAAGTCGCCGAAGCCAGTCATCGGCTCGCCCGTGAAACGGCGCGGTGATGCCTTGTCGAAGGCGGCGACGCGCACGTCTGGCTTTGGTGTCGCGAAGATGCGGCGGAGCGCGGGGTCTACGTTGGGATCGTTGGCGAGGGCGGCGAAGAGGTCCATCTGCATCTCCAGGCACCGAACCGTTCAGTGCATGGTTGCAGTGTAGCGAAACGCTAGTGCGTGTCAAGCGTTTCGCTAGATGTGGTGCGAAAAAATACCCGCACAGTGGCGGGTGTGGCCGTTTTGCGAGCCGCGGCTATCCCATATTGCGGTATTGCAGGGTGAGTTTCATACGCGCCTTTTCACTTGTGCGAGCCGCTCTTCGACGCGGCGTTCGATCTCGGCCGCACGCTCGCGAATCTCGGTCAGCTCTTTGTCGGAAAGCACCGTCTTCACGGCCTGAAGTGTCGCCCAATCGCTTTCGTTCACTTCGTGGCGGTCCTCGAACTTCTTGCCGGGCGCGCGCGGGATGTCGCTGTCGGCCCAGTTCGGATACTTCGCTTCGAGCTTGCGCTGCAGGGTTGGCCCGACGCCGCGCGGCGCACCAGAAGGCAACTTCGTCCCCGCGATGATCTGCTTCAGGTTGTCGACGTTGGCGCGAATCTCACGCGCAATCACGTCAACGCCGTGCCTTTTGCACAGCGCCTTGAAGCGTTCGATCAGCCGGTCCTTCGGAGTCATCGGCCGATTGAAGCAAAACGCTAGAGGGCTTTCCGAGCGAAACGCTTGACGAGTAGCTAGCGAAACGCTAGGCTTCACGTATGGCACTCCCCAAATACACACCGGAACGGCGCCGGGAAATCGCCGCTGCGTTGGGCATTGATGAGCAGTACGTCTATCAGGTGTTCGCGGGGATCAAGACCGCGAGCCCTGCGCTGGCGCGACAGTTCCATACGCTCGATCCCACGGCGCGCCTTCAAGACCTTCGGCCTGCGGACTGGTCGCAGATCTGGCCCGACCTGGCGCAGGTTGCCTGATCCATGCGCTCTCACAGCCGCGTCCCGCGGTCGATCAACCGGTACAGCTTGCGCATCAAGTCGCGCAGCTTGCGTCGGGCCCATTCGAAATCCTCGTTGGTGGTTTGCATGTCGGCATCGTCTTTTTTTTGGCCGAGCGGGCAAACCCTAGCCGGCCCTAGAACCTAGGAACGATCAGGAATGGACACCGCCCGCCTGTTCTACGAAGACGAGTACGACGCCCTGCAAACCATGGTCGGCAGCAGCGGCAAGACAGTGAAGCAATGCGCCTTGCACCTGTGGCCGGAGATGAAGGCCGAGAGCGCCTACGCGAAGTTCAAGGACTGCCTCAATGCGAACGGCAGCGAGCAGTTCAAGTTCGGCCAGGTCGTCGAGCTGATGCGCTTCTGCGAGCGCTACGACCCCCTCATGTACCAGTGCGACGAGACGCTGCACGCTCGCCCAGATCGCAAGACCGTCGACGACGAGTCGGTGAAGCTGGTGGAGACGATCAACTCCGCGGCGCACGTTCTGAGCAAGGCCATGGCCCAGCTCGAGCGGCTGAGGATCCGATGAGGGACTTCGCCAAGATCAGCCCGTCGTTCTGGACTGGCACTACCGGCAAGGAACTGCGCCGAAGGGGCTCCGAAGCCCTAGTTGTAAGCGTCTATCTGATGACTTCGCCCCATTCCAACATGCTCGGCCTGTATTACCAGCCCGAGTTGTACATGGCGCATGAGACAGGGCTGGGCATCGAAGGGGCATCGAAGGGGCTACAGCACTGCATCGATGTCGGCTTTTGCAAGTATGACCAAGCCACGGAAATAGTGTGGGTGGTCGAGATGGCCGCCTACCAGATTGCGGAGTCGCTCAAGGCGACAGACAAGCGCTGCAGCGGCATTCAGAAGGACTACGACGCACTGCCGAACAACCCGTTCGTCGGTGAGTTTTTCGATCGGTACAAGGGCGCATTCAATCTCCAGCGTGGTCGGATTTTCGAAGGTGCGAACACTTCAATTTTGCAAGCCCCTTCGATGCCCCATCGAAGCAAGGAGAAGGAGAAGGAGAAGGAGAAGGAGATAGTAGGTCCTTCGGAAGGGGCTTCCGAAAGCACCGCGAATCTCACGGTTTCTGACCTCATCGCGGAAGGGATCGATTCCAAACTCGCAGGGGACTGGCTGAAGGTTCGAAAGGCGAAGAAGGCCCCTTTGACCAGAACCGCCTGGGATGGCGTCAAGCGGGAAGCTGCCATCGCTGGCCTGACACCACCCGAGGCGGTGAAGATCGCCGCGGAGAACAGCTGGCAGGGCTTCAAGGCCTCTTGGCTCCAACCGAAGACGCACAACGGCCAGAAGGTTGTCGACCCCTTCGAGGTGGCCCACTGATGCGCCACCACCAAGACCTGATCGCGATGCGCCTGCACGGGGAAACACCCGGTGTCGTGTTCATCGACACCGACGACAGCGGCGCCGTCAAAACGCTTTCAGCCACGAGCCTCTGGGTCGAAGGCAAGGACGCGATCAAGCGGCTGGACCTGCGCTGCCTCGTGGGCTTGAACGTGGTCGTCAACGGCTCCGACAGGGCGCGGGTGAAGGCCACCTTCGAAGCCGCTCAGCAAGCCGGTGCAGCACGCGTCCGAGCCTTCGTCATCACGACCACCGGCAAGGGCGAATTCATGCGGTACGCAGCCGCTCAACACGCAGACACGCAAGGGGAAATCTCGTGGCATTGATGATCGAAGATGCGACCGACTTCCGGGCGTACATGGCCCGGACGGAGCCCGCTGCGAAAGTGCGCAAGGCAGCTGATTTCGCCGAGGAACTCGATGCCGAGTTCGCCCCGCGGTCCGGGTCGAAGAAGTCGCGGATGTTCTCGACCAAGCTGCGCGACGCGATCGAGTTCCGTCCGGGGGAGGTCACGGTCTGGGCAGGCTTCAACGGGCACCGGAAGTCGATGTTCACCGGCCAGGTGGCGCTCGACCTGTGCGTGCAGCGCGAACGGGCGTTGTTGATCTCGCTCGAGATGCTGCCGGGCAAGACGCTGGCTCGCATGCTGCGCCAGTCCACCGCAACCGACTGGCCGAGCCGTGAGCAGCGCGACGGGTTCAAGGACTGGACGAACGGCCGGCTCTGGCTCTTCGATCACATCGGGCGCCTGAACCCGCCGCTGTGCCTGGCGGTGTGCCGCTACTTCGCGGAAGAGTTGCACGGTCGGCACGTGTTCATCGACAGCCTCATGAAGGTCTGCCAGTCCGAAGAAAGCATGGACGAGCAGAAGCAGCTGGTCGGGGATCTGTGCGACGTGGCCGAAGAGACCGGGCTGCACGTTCACCTGGTCGCGCACTGCCGCAAACCCGGCGGGGCAGGAGAGGACAACCCGCCGTCGAAGTACGACATCCGTGGCAGCGCGTCGATCAGCGACCAGGCGCACAACATCATCACGGTCTGGCAGAACAAGGTGAAGCGCGCCGAGCGCGAGAAGGCCAACCCGGACACCGACAAGATGGCCAAACCCGACGCGCTCGTGACGATCGAGAAGCAGCGCAACGGGGAATTCGAAGGGCGCTTCGGCCTGTGGTTTCACGACGCGAGCCTGCGCTTCTGCGACGACCGGATGACCGCGGTCGAGCCCTACGTGCTGGAGGCGGCATGACAGCCCGCGCCCGCTCCGACGTTCGCCAGATCGACGCCGACATCACCGAGTCGCTGCTGGTGCTGCGTGAGGCCCTGAGCCCCATGGAAGGCTCGGCCGAAGACACGGCGATGTGCGAGCTCGAAACCTTCGTCGCGGTGGCCCTGCGCGTGTTCTCCAAGACCAACCCCT
>Ga0307516_10000472_pt1 | contig 53404 bp, 54 predicted proteins | sample 19_EM_MG_FD_203310 | JGI IMG/M metagenome (GOLD analysis project Ga0307516, IMG submission 203310) | Populus trichocarpa ectomycorrhiza microbial communities from riparian zone in the Pacific Northwest, United States - 19_EM | ecosystem: Host-associated > Plants > Roots > Unclassified | place...
AAGTGCGGCCACAGCTGCCAGTTACCCATAACTTCGCTTTTTTGCAACACACCCCGTCCAAGTCATTACGAGTTGAAATAATACACACCACCAACCTACGCACCGCTCACCTATCATCGTACACGTTGCAGAAACTCCCTGTTACGTATCACTGGCCTACTTCTCGTACGTGTTGCTCGTCTGCTATCATTCTCCTCGCTGGCCTACTTCTCGTACGTGTTGCGCGTCCGGCCTCATTCTCCTCGCTGGCCTACATCTCGTACGCGTTGCGCATCTGGCCTCATTCTCCTCACTGACTTACATCTCGTAGGCGTTGCTTGTCTGCTGTCACTCTCCTCGCTGGCCAACATCTCGTACACGTTGCTCGTCTGCTGTCATTCTCTTCGCTGGCCTACATTTTGTACGCGTTCCTCATCTGCGGTCATTCTCCTCACCAGACAACATCTCGTACGCGTTGCCCATCTGGCCTTATTCTCCTTGCAGGTCACTGCTACTACGCGTTGCTCGTTTGACCTCATTACCGCAGACCTACGTTCGGACGTGTGCTAGAAATGCCATGTTAGGCATCACTGGCCTACTTCTCATACGCGTTGCTCGTCTGCAGTCATTCTCCTAGCTGGCCTGCATATTGTTCGCATTGCTCGTCTGCTGTCATTCTCCTAGCTGGCCTACATCTCGTTCACGTTGCTCGTCTGCCGTCATTCTCCTCGCTGGCCTACATCTCGTTCGCGTTGCTCGTCTGCTGCCATTCTCCTCGCCAGACAACATCTCGTACGCGTTGCATGTCTGGCCTCATTCTCCTCGCTGGCCTACCTCTGGTACGCATTGCTCGTCTGCTGTCATTCTTCTAGTTGGCCTACATCTCGTTCGCGTTGCTCGTCTGCCGTCATTCTCCTCGCCGGACAATATCTTGTACACGTTGCACATCTGGCCTCATTCTCCTCGCCGGCCTACCTCTTGTACGCGTTGCTCGTCTTGCTTCATTCTTCTCACTGAATTTCATCTCGTACGTGTTGCTCGTCTGCCCTCATTCTTCTCGCTGGCCTACATCTCGTGCGCATTGCTCGTCTTGCCTCATTCTTCTCACTGAATTTCATCTCGTACGTGTTGCTCGTCTGCCCTCATTCTTCTCGCTAGCCTACCGCTCGTATCCGTTGCTCGTCTGCTATCATTCTCCACGCCGGCCTCATTCTCCTCGCTCTCCTACCTGTCCTACTTGTAATACACGTTGCTCGCCTGCCCTTATGAGCTGCTGTAGCTGCTCTGTACTTCGATGAGATTTGGGACGTTTGACTTTGTATCATAATGTATATATAGATTTTAAATACAATGTGATTTTCTGTGCGATCGAAGAGCATAGCCAACTGCATGTAGTAGCATTATAACTAGTAATGAAACTGCTCACAGTGCACACTCGTTGCTCCCGTAAGCTTCCCTAGCTTTCCTAGCTATTCTAGCTTCCCTAGCTCCCGTAAGGTGGTGGTTGCGTCGGTAAGGTTGGTGGTTGCGTCGGTAAGGTTGGTGGTTGCGTCGCTAAGATTGGTGGTGCGTCCGTAGCTTTGCTAGCTTTGCTAGCTTTTCTAGCTTCCGTAAGTGGGTGGTTGCTTCGGTAAGATTCACTATCCTTACCGGAGCTACAGATGCTAGTGAAGCTAGCAATGCTAGCAAAGCTACCGACACAGGTTGTTCTTACCGACGTGCAGGGATAATTTCTTAATTTTTTTCCTGATGTAGCTGATTATTGGTACACCTTTTTCCTCGCTTTCTCTTCTCTTCTGAAATCCCTCAGTGAAGCTGAGCAGCTGTATGCACTGGATATTGTTGTGGCCGTCGTATGCACTTGGTGGAGCTACTGTGCGCACCTGTTGTGGCCGTCGTACACACTTGGTGGAGCTGCTGTGCGTGCCTAATGTTGATGTGGCCATTGTACGCTCTCTGTTGAGCTTCTGTACGTGCCTGTTGTGGCTATCGTATGCGCTCGGTGGAGCTGCTGTACGCCCCTGATGTTGATGTGGCCGTTGTACAATCTCGGTCGAGCTGCTGTGCGCGCCTGTCATTGCTATCGTACGCGCTCGGTGGAGCTTCTTTGCGTGCCTATTGCTATTGCCGTCGTATGCGCTCGGTGGAGCTGCTGTGCACACCTGTTGTTGTTGCCGTTGTACGCGCTCAGTGGAGCTGCTGTACGTGCCTGTTTGTTGTGGCCGTTGTATACGCTCAGTGGAGCTGCTGTGCGCTCCTGTTGTTGTGGCTGTCATACGCGCTCAGTGGAGCTGCAGTGCGTGTCTATTGTTGTGGCCGTCGTATGCACTCAGTTGAGCTGCTGGGCGCGCCAATTGCTGACAATTGACAGACCATCCTAAGGATCTGCCTGAGAATAGGTGTGGTATCCAGGGGAAGCTCCTGGTGAAGCATGTGGCAGTTGGTTAAGCAGGTTTCCTTTCCCTCTCCTTACTTTCTTTGGTGGATGCACTCTTTCTCCTATGTCCGTGGTTTTCCCATGAGGTTTTTTACACGGTTATGAGTTTTAACGAGGCATCCAAGGATACCGGGTTTCACTGTATTTCTCTCCTTTGCTGCTGTTTGTTTCTATACTGGCCGTTTCGTTTTCTCCTTCTCTGCTGCGTTCCTTTGCATCTTCCGTACGAGGGGAAGTGTTAGAATAATGGGCGTCTGGAGATGACAGACCGGAGACGGCGTCCAGAGATGATGGACCGGAGGTGGCACATCTGGAGATCACAGCTGCCCAAGTCTCCCGAGCACTGGCTCAGGGGACAGTCTTCCATCTTTACCCCTGGCGAGTCCCTCAGGCCCGTTGTATATAGAGAGAGTGTTCCTCCTTCAAAGTTGTATCAATCAATCAGTTCACTATCATCGTCTCTATCGATCCCTATATTCCAACACGATAGGTGGTGATGGGTGTTGACTGTGCTGAGCGAGGTAATGAGGGGGGGCTACCAGGCTAAATCACACTAACAAAAGTGTCCGGGTAAGGGGTAGTAGCCGGTTAACCCGTACGGTACTTTATACTCTTCCAAACGTCCGCCTACCCACCCTTTTATGTGTCGGAATGGGAGCTCCGGGAGCGCCGAGAGCGGGAAGAGGAGAGGCAGGAGGAGGCGGAAGCGCTAGCTACCAAGGACGAGGTGGATAGCGGGGAGGAACCCCCACTGTCCCTTCCCACCCCCTTGTTCATGGCACCGGCAGAAGGGGAGTAGTTGGCCGGGGGGGGGGCGGGGGGCTTTTCCTTTGTCATTTCCTTTGTCTTTTCCGGGTAGGCCTGCGAAGAGGGCAAGGGGAGGTTCACAATGAGCTGCTTCGCGCAGACGGTGGACTGGGAACGGGGAAAAATGTACGCCGCCGTGATCGAGATAGGTCGCAAGCGAGTATGAACAAACAAAAAAAAAACCCACCCACCCTTCCACAGCTGTCCTCCTGGGCCCGCCGCCCTCCCACAAGTTCAGGCGTACCGTGCTGCGTTGCTGCAACACCTCTCTGGGCCGCTCGTGATGGTACATGAACCCTGCTGACAAATAATCACATAATTTAAAAATTGTTGCAACAGTAGGAACACTAGATAACTATCTCGATTTTCGATTTCTGCAGTCAGATTGAAAAAAAGCGGGTTTTTCGTTGTGTGGCGAGCGGCTTTCTGGGGGTAGTCGTTTTCACCTCAGGGGGGCGGTCGAAGCGGGGCGATGCGACAGTAACAAAGCCGGCGGTCTAAATTTCGGCAACAATGGGAAGGGCTGTAAATAATTAAATTGAGAGTCACTTTATTGGCTGAAGGGCAGCCAAAAGTGGCTGGTGATCTCTAATCGCTATTTAGCGAGTCTGGTAATTTTATCTATTGGCTTCATTCAGTCAATTTCTTGAATCAAGCAATTTTGTTTATTGACTTGAGTCAATAGAAGAGATGACTTGAGTCATTGAAATAGAATGACTTGAGTCAATAAAATGGAATGTGACTTGAGTCATAAAAGAAAAGACTCCTGTCAATAAATTAAGGCGACCCAAGTCGATAGAAAAGATGATGTGAGTCAATAAGAGGGAATGACTCGAGTCATGAAACGAGTCAATAAAATAAGATGACTCGAGTCATATTAATGAAATGACTCGAGTCAATATATATGATGACTCGAGTCAATGGAAAAGATAACTCAAGCCAATGAAATAGAATGACTGGTAATAACTCGAGTCAATGAAATGGAATGACTCTAGTCAATAAAATAAGATCACTTGATTCAATAGAAAAGATGACTCAAGCCATAAATGAAAGTACTCGAGTCAATAAAATAAGATAACTCAAGCCAATGAAACGGAATGACTCGAGTGAATAAAATAAGATGTTGTGAGTCAATAAAAGGGAATGACTCGAGTCAATGAAATGGAATGACTCGAGTGAATAAAATAAGAAGATACGAGTCAATAAAAGGGAATGACTCGAGTCAGTAAAATTCGGACTTTGGCTACTGAGTCTGCCAAAGGGAGATCAGGCTAGGGAGGTAGTGGGTGTGCCAACTGAGATTGGTCGGCGGCTCATGAATGCCCTGGCCTATGCAGGACTGATGGAGGCAGCATTTTTGCTGGAGGAACAAGAGACCTTCGATGCAGAACTTCTAACAGGTGAGGCTCGGTTGACTCCAAATAGCGAGCAGGCAAGGCAGGGATGTGGAGCGGGCAAGACGGGGCGGTGGCTTTGAGACGAAACAGTTGTTAATGGTTAAGACTGACTATGGCTGACAAAAACAAGTGACATTTAGTTCCATTGTTACGTGAGGAAGAAACGTGCAAGACAGACAACAGCACACCCTTATATAAAATGAGTGCGATCCTCCACATCCAGATCCTTCTTCACGCCGTGCAACCAGAACCAGCAGAACCTTTCCTCGCTGCGCAGTTCAGAACCCGAAACCCAAGACATCCTCACGCCCCGCAATCAAACCCAAGGTCTACTCCTTGCGACACGCAATCCAGAAACCGAAACCTTCCTTCTGCTGTGCCAATCCAGAACATTCCAGACTCTAGTCGTTCAGAATTGGTGGTGCCGGCGGCGGCGTGCCCTTACAGAACTGTTGCAACAGGAGAAAGCTGAGGCTAAGGCCGAGGCAGAGAAGGTTCGGCCCGCGCTCAGGGGTACAACCAGGAGGCCTCCACTGGGCTAGGGTCCACCCCACCGCCCTGTGTTGGTGGTGTCAGTGCCCCTTGCACACGAGAGACAACCTCTTCAAGGTGTAGCCGGAATGGAAGATGCAACAGAAGATTCTATGGGTGGAAGTGATGAAGGAGACCAAGCGGTGGAAGAGCAGGTAGACAGTCAGGGACCTGCTGGCGGATGAGAGATGTGGGTAGGCAGTGCTTGACTTCCTCTCCACTACAGATGTGGGAAGTCTGGTGCCACCACTGCCAGAAGGGGACGCCAGAAGCGAGGCGTCTGAGTGGAAGCTCCAGGAGTGCCGGGAGCAGGAAGAGAAACATGAGGCAGAGGCGGAGTAGATGGGTGCCGTGGAGGAACTGGGTGTGGGGGAGGAGCTGCTACTGTTCCTACCCACACCCTCTTTCCAAAGCCGACGTCGCCAGGAAGTATGGTATTTTCCCCATATACCACCATGATACATCTTCTACTGGGTCTTTAGATGAATTGAACGTGGCCTGCAGGAAATGGAAAGTGGTTCCTCCCTGGCAGGGTGACCCGCCCGATCATACCTTGCGAACCCGAATCCCACGAGGGGCAATTGGTGCGAGAGATCATATCTGACCTGGGCCGCAAAATCGAAATCTCACTGCGCGGCTCCTTGTTCCGCTTCTTAAGTCGCATTGAGAGACCACTCCACGTCGAAGTTAGTGGGAAAAAACCAAGCGAGGTGTGGAGCGCAGTAGGCATGGCCGCCGGCTCCCTACCGGTAAAAAAGATTTTTAACGGCAGGTATTATGAATATCTATCTACTCTCTATTCCAGTCATCTTCTTGGACTGGGTACTCAACGCTATTTTCACCAGAGTGCACCGCGAGCGCATCTGGCAGGTCAGACTATCGCCGCCGCCGCTGCCGAGCTCAGACTCGAGATTTCCACCCCGTACTCCAGGAACCCCCACCGCAGCCCTACGGCTACCTCATGAGCCCCATGGCCAAGACGACACACATACGTAGCGATGCCCTCGGTCGATGCCCGACGACGAGGGCAGGGGCCGGTCGAAGCGGGGCGACGAGACAGTAACAGCAGAGCTGGAGTGGTGTACCTTTCCATGTTACACCCTCGACGCGTAGCAGATTCTCATCTCCGATCCCGGCAGGGCATTCCCAAGACGAATACTACCTCGCCCCACAGCCGTGCTGGTTGCAATGCAACTTGGTACGAAGGACGAAGCCCACCCGATCGTCAAGGTGCCCGGCGAGAGCTGGGATTACAACTCGCAGACTGAGACGGAACCCCCATCCTCGGCAGTCCGTACGTCCGTTTGTTTGATTAGTTGGCCCCGGGGGGGGGACGGGGGAACATACTGGTAACAAGAGAGGAACTTTTACTAGTGGTTCCTCAAGACCTGGCTACCAAAGGTGTCCACGAAATCCCTTCCTGTTCTCTAATGCCATCACCTATGCGAAAGCAACTGCTAGTTGTGACGGCGAAGCTCCAAAGATAGACGACCAAAGGCGGCGACTTGGTAGCCGAGTGGCGCAGTGGTGGGAGGGCGGGGGCCGGTTGAAGCTTTTTTCGTTTTATCATACTCGCATGAAGCCTATCTAGACTATGGCGTCGTACATTTTGACCGTTTCCCCGTCGCTGTCCGCGCGGTGGCGGCACCTTGCAAGCTTTCCTTTGCCCTCCGCCCAGGCCTGTTCCCAGAAGATCGAGAGTGACCACGGAAATGACCTATGAAATGAAGAAACCAAGAAACCCGTTCTCACTCCTCTTCCGCAGATGCCATAAAGGCGGGCGTGGGGAGGAACATCGGTTCCTCGACCCCTGCGCCCAGCCTCTCGGCTTCCGCTCCCGGAGTTCCCACTCTGGCACCTCATTTTGTGCATCTTCCTCCGCTGGGGGCGGGACCAGCCTTCCTACCTCCGTGGTAGATAGGAAGTCCAGTACTGCCTTGCTGCACCTGTCGTCGGCCAGAAGGTCCCGGATCGCGAACCGTCTCTTCCCTCTCTTGATCTTGTTCCACACCTCCTTCCACAGCACTTTCTGCTGTTCCTTCCATCGCCTGCGGTTCTTGGAGGCATGCTCCCTCGTCTGCTTTTCGTGCCTGCACCGCCAGCACTGGGCTGAGGCTCAACTTTTCGTCCATTCCAAGTATTCCCCGGTTAGGCAGTGCCCAGTCTTGATCTGGTAAAACCTGGAGGCGACCCTCTTGTTGCTTCCGGCTACCACCTTGTCAGGCTGCTGCGTGCGCGGCATCCTGTATTTCTTCGAGGAGATTCGCTTTTCAGCCCACTGGCGGGCCTCGTCCCACTTCTTCGTCGAGATCTCGCGCTTGATGTGGGCGACAGATCTGCGGAGAGGGGCTGGCCTAGCTCCTCGCTGTAGCCACTCCACCCCTCTCGCTTCCAGTTCTTCCGCTGCGAGCTTCGCCCACTCGTCGGCCTTCTCGTTACCAGGGAATCCCTTGTGGGCAGGACACCACCGGATCTCAGGAGATGCTAGGCCTCGCTCTTTGTAGCGCTTCGATGTGCCTTCTTTCCAGGATTGCATACTTCTGGCCAGGGCTTGGGTTCTCTGATGCCATACACCTGATGGCGGCTTGGGCGTCGGTGAAAATGGTGACCCATTCCGGAACCATCTGGCGCTTTGCAGCCTCCTCGAGAGCTCTTGCGAGTGCGGCCCATTCCGCGTCATAGGCTTCTTGGTTATATCCCATGTGGTTCTTGACTCCCACCCAGGACTGTCCTTTCTGCCATGCCACTGCGTACCTGGTTGCCCCGCTGTCAAGTCGTGACCCGTCCATGAACATGGTGAGCCCTGGTCTGGTCCTCCCCGCCTCTGCCTTGGCAGTCTCCTCGTCCTCCTGAAACATCTCGGCCTCTAGCGGTCCGGGTTCTTCGAGTAGGACTGTCGTCTCTGTCCTTCCTCGATACGCCAATGCCAAAGCGTTCTTCAGCCTCCCTCCAATCCCCGACCTGGGTCCCACCACCTCTCTGGCCTGGTCGCCTTTCGGCAAACTAAGCAGCCGTAGGCCAAAGCGTCTCTGCTGGTTCTCCAGCTGTGCTGTTGCCGGGCGGAGGGCTCACTCCATAGCTAAGGCACCCTGGTTGGTTGTCCGGAAGGCTCCCGTTGTAGCCTGAGCCTGTTGGTTGACCAGAAGTTGCAAGTCTTTGGCTCTACCGACTGTTCTCCGCGCCCCCTCTCCATTTCACCACAGCTCTGCTCTGAACATGGCGACTGACTGGATGCACGCCGTCATGACCTTCCTGCAGTTCGCCGGGGAGAGTCGTAGCTATCCCGTGAATCCGCGCAACCGGGTGAGCACATTTCTCCCGTTCTTGAGTCTGGTGGCATGGTGCTACTGAAGCGTGAGCTGCGAGTCCAACCACACTCTGAGCCACCGTGTCGCTTCCTTGTTGAATGAAACCTCATTGTCCCCCACCTTCACCTTGGCCTTCGCGTCGGTCCCCTTTTTCCGGCCTCTCCAGAAGAACGCGGCTTCTGTCTTCCCGTTGTCGAAAGCCACGCCATTTCGCTCTGCCCAGTCGATGGCGGCCGCTGCAACCTCCGACAGCTTGGCTGCCACCACCTCGTCATCCTAGCCCTCCGCCCACCACCCAATGTCGTCCACAAAGGAAAGACCACTGACCCCTGGCACCCTTCGCTCCACCTCATCAAAGATGCCTGATAGGTACGTAACGAATAGTATGGGGGCCGCTGGAGATCCCTGCGGGACGCCCGTGTCCGCTGGCTGCGCTTCGCAGGTCTCCCCGTCCAGCGTAATCTTGACTTTCCGGTTTGCCATGAAACTCATAATCCACCGGATGAGGTCTGGTTTTATGCCGAGCGCTGTCATTCGTTTCCCCAGGTGGATTCTGCTCACGTTGTTGAACGCCGATTTGACGTCCATGAACAGTGCGCCGGCCACCTTCCCCTCGCTCCACGACTTCTGTGTGCGGTTCATCATAATTGCCACAGCGTCCACACATGACCGGCGGATCCGGCATCCGAACTGGCCCTCGTGAAGTCCACGCTTTCGCTCCAGGTGGTCGGCGATCAGGTAGGCCGCTGTCCACTCCAGGAGCTTGCTGATGACGTTGAGTAATGATATCACCTGATATGCTCGCACCTTTGAGTAGTTCGGCTTCCCCAGTTTTGGGATGACCACTCCTTTCGCCGTTTTCCAGAGCTCCGCATCGGGAAAAAAAAAATTCGCGCTGGGAGCGTGTACATGCTTCCAGCTCTTGTAACGCTTTCACCGCAAACCCCCTCTTGCGTACGTGGAAATTCTTACCACTCCGCGTTACATCGTAAAATATTCGTATCAACGCAGATGTCGACCGTTTCTGTTACCAACGCAGGTCGCGTTGATTAACAAAAACCACGTATTACGAACGGGATCCCATCGTGTAGACGATACTCTCGGCGTGGTGATGCCGACGCCCACCGTCTCTGTTACCAACGCAGCGTCGCGTTTACTAACGACAACTCCGAACTCCGCACGGAAGCACTGCGTGTAGACGATACTCCCTGCGTGGCGAGGCCGACACCCAACGTCTGCGTGACGAACGTAGCGTCACGTTTACTAACGACAACTCCGTACTCTGAGCGGGACCACTGCGTGTGGACGACAATCCCTTACTGAGAACACAACCCCAACCATGTAAACGTAGGATTGCACCAACAAACGCACTCTAAAATAGCTAATGCCGACAATATTCTGTACAGCTCTGCTGTTACTGTCTCAGTTTCGTGGTATTTTAAAATTGTTTCATCTAATGTAAGAATGCTGTATAGAACTGATATCCTTTGAAAACCGTCTTGCAATAGAATCCATCGAAATCTGCCAGCACATTGTAAAGGCAGCAACAATTGCATTTGACGAGGTCATCCGGTAAGAGCATCCACCAAGATGACCAGCGGGGTAATCCTGCGAATAATGCAAATCAAGTGCGAGAATCCAGAGCAAGCCCAAAGCAAATATCGGAAGAGAACCCAGCGAAAGAATTGAGCGATCCGAGTGCGAAACGAGCGAGCGAATGCAGCGAGCGAATGCAGCGAGCGAATGCAGCGAGAGAATCTAGCAAAAGAATTCAGCGAGCGAATCGAGGAAGAGAATCAGCGAGAGAAAGAATCGGCAAGAGAACCGGATAGAATCGGCTAGCGAATCCAGCGAGCGAATCCAGCGACAGAATCTAGAAAAAGAATTCAGCGAGCGAATCGAGCACGAGAATCAGCGAGAGAATCAAGTGAGAGAATCAGAGAGAGAATCAACAAGAAAATCAGCGAGAAAATCAAGCAAGAGAATCAACGAGAGAATCCAGCGAGAGAATCAGCAAGAGAATCAACAAGAGAATCAGCGGGAGAATCGGCGGGAGAATCGGCGGGAGAATCAGCGGGAGAATCCTGCCAGCTAATCCACCATGCGCATCCAGCGAACGAATTCGGCGAGCGAATCCAGCAAGCGAATCCAGCAAGCGAATCAGCAAGAGAATCAGCAAGAGAATCAGCGAGAGAATCAGCGAGCGAATCGACGAGAGACTCCGGCGAGATAATTCGGCAAGAGAATCGGCGAGAGAATCAACGAGAGAATCAACGAGAGAATCAACGAGAGAAACAGCGAGAGAATCGGCGAGGGAATCCAGCGACTGAATCCAGCAAGCGAATCCGGCGAGAGAATCCAGCGAGCCGAGAGCGAATCTAGAAAGAAAATCAGCAAGAGAATCAACGAGAGAAACAGCGTCAGAAACGGCGAGAGAAACGGCGAGAAAATCAACGACAGAAACTGCGAGAGAATCGGCGAGAGAATCGGCGAGAGAACCAACAAGAGAAACTGCGAGAGAATCGGCGAGAGAATCAACGAGAGAATCTGCGAGAGAATCTGCGAGAGAATCAACGAGAGAAACAGCGAGAGAACCGGCGAGAGAGACAGCGAGAGAAACAGCGAGAGAATCGGCGAGGGAATCCAGCGACTGAATTCAGCGAGCGAATCCGGCGAGAGAATCCAGCGACTGAATCCGGCAAGCGAATCCGGCGAGAGAATCCAGCGAGCCGAAAGCGAATCTAGAAAGAAAATCAGAAAGAGAATCAGCGAGAGAATCAGCAAGAGAACCAGCGAGCGAATCGACGAGAGATTCAGCGGGTGAATCCAGCGAGCCAATCCAGCGACCGAATCGAGCAAGCGAATTCGGCAAGCGAATCCAGCAAGCGAATCCAGCAAGAGAACCAGCAAGAGAATCAGCAACAGAATCAGTGAGAGAATCAGCGAGAGAATCCAGAGGACCGAGAGTGAGTGAATCTAACAAGAGGGTTGACCGGATGTGGGGTCAGGCAAGTGGCAAAACGTGATGGCGATAGTTGGTGTTCCTCGGCAATCAGGATGCTGTCGTGTAAAGAAGAAGGAAGAAGAAAAGGAACTTAAGTGGGGATGCTTGATAAAAGGCTATCCGTCACTGCTGGCTAGTGACTCATCCTGTAGTCCAGCAAAACTCGATTCGTGCTTACGGATTTGTGAGCCAAGCCGACAATGAGCAAACACAGCAGATAGAAATGACGTCTCTTGCTGGATTCCCTAGTGCCTTCTGCTCGATTCTCTCGCTCGTTTCACTCACCGAATTCGCTTGTTGGATTCGCTCCCCGATTCTCTCGCCGATTCACTCGCCGGATCCGCTCGCTGGATTCCCTCGCTGGATTCCCTTGCCGTTTCTCTCACTGTTTCTCTCGTTGTTTCTCTCACTGTTTCTCTCGTTGTTTCTCTCGCCGTTTCTCTCGCCGTTTCTGACGCTGTTTCTCTCGTTGATTCTCTTGCTGATTTTCTTTCTATATTCGCTCTCGGCTCGCTGGATTCTCTCGCCGGATTCGCTTGCTGGTTTCAGTCGCTGGATTCCCTCGCCGATTCTCTCGCTGTTTCTCTCGTTGATTCTCTCGCCAATTCTCTCGCCGAATTCTCTCGCCGGATTCGCTCGCTGGATTCAGTCGCTGGATTCCCTCGCCGATTCTCTCGCTGTTTCTCTCGCTGTTTCTCTTGTTGGTTCTCTCGCCAATTCTCTCCCCAATTCTCTCACCGATTCTCTCGTTGATTCTCTCGCCGATTCTCTCGCTGTTTCTCTCGTTGATTCTTTCGCCGTTTCTCTCGCCGTTTCTCTCGCTGTTTCTCTCGTTGATTCTCTCGCCGATTCGCTCGCCGAATTCTCTCGCCGGATTCGCTCGCTGGATTCAGTCGCTGGATTCCCTCGCCGATTCTCTCGCTGTTTCTCTCGCTGTTTCTCTTGTTGGTTCTCTCGCCAATTCTCTCGCCAATTCTCTCGCCGATTCTCTCGCTGTTTGTCTCGTTGATTCTTTCGCCGGTTCTCTCGCTGTTTCTCTGGTTGATTCTCTCGCCGATTCGCTCGCCGTATTCGCTCGCAGGATTCGCTCGCTAGATTCACTAGATGGATTTCGATTCTCTCGCTGGATTCTCCTGCTGATTCTCCCGATTCTCTTGCTGATTCTCTTGCTGATTCTCTTGCTGATTCTCCTGCTGGATTCGCTCGCCGAATTTGCTCGCTCGATTCGCTCGCTGGATTGGCTCGCTGGATTGCTTGCTGGATTCACCCACTGATTCTCTCGTCGATTCGCTTGCTGAATTCTCTCACTAGATTCCCTCGCTGATTCTTTCGCTGGATTCTCTCGTTGATTATTGTGCCGATTCTCCCGCTGTTTCTCTCGTTGATTCTCTCGCTGATTCTTTCGCTGAATTCTCTCGCTGCCGTTTACTAGATTCTCTCGCCGGATTCACTTACTGGATTTGCTCGGTGGATATGCTTGCCGAATTCGCTCGCTGGATTCGCTTGGTGGATTCGCTCGCTGGATTCGCGCGTCAGAGTTTCATTCTAGGCCTTGTCGCCGAATGCTGTCTTTGCTCACAATTCATTTCTCTCTTGTTGCAAATTTCAAACGTATTCTTTGCATGCTGTCACTTGATGTTCCGTCGTTTTGTGTGTGATGTTTGTTGTTCCTGAATTGTGTAAACAGATATATTTCACCCTGTATGGTGAACCTTAGACTTCGTGAATAGTAGATGCCACGCCATACGTAGCGTCCGTACAGAAGTTACTAAGGTACTCTGCGTGGATAGTTGACGCCACGCCAGACAAAGCGTTTGAACGGAATCTGTAAAAGTACTTTGCGTGGATAGCTGAAACCTCTTCAGAGGTAGCGTTCGAACGGGTACTCTGCGTGGATAGTTGACACTTTGCCGGACGTAGCGTTCAAACGGATGCTCTGCATGGAAAGTTGACGCCTCGCCAGAAATAGCATTTCAACGGATGCACAGCGTGGACAGGCGATGTACGCCAGATGTGGCGTTTGAATGCAAGTCGTGAGCGTGCGCTCCGTGGGTAGTTGATGCCTCGCCAGAGGTAGCGTTCGAACGGATAATCTGCGTGAATAGTTGACACATGCTAGATTTAGCGTACGAACGCAAGCACTACGTAGGTATTATGACGAATGCGTTGAGCGCGTTCTAACGAGAAAAAGCGGGCTACGGAGGCCCATAACGACCAACCTGTCAAGTTTCTCGAATTTGCGTAACCTAAAACACGAACCCCTAAAACCCGAAAACCCGAAAACCCGAAAACCCGAAAACCACGAATACTCGACAATCTTGCAACCCTGCCAAAGAAATTTCGCAACATCACCAACACTCCACAAATTGTAACTGGAGAGAGGTATATTTGCGAGTCACAACCGTTGTGCCTTGCTACGAACGACCGGCGCACGCCGACGGAGCGAACGCCCAACTTCGTCTCCTCCGTCTCTGGCGTCCGCTTGTCGAAGCGCTCGCCCAACTCCGTCTCCGTCTCCGGTGCCCGCTTGTCGAAGCGCTCGCCCGACTCCCTCTCCGTCTCCGGCGCCCGCTTGTTGAAGCGCCCACCCGCCTCCTCCGTCTCCGGCGTCCGCTTGTCAAAGCGCTCGCCTGTCCCCTCCGTCTCCGGCGTCCGCTTGGAGCGCACGCCCGACTCCGTCTCCTCCGTCTCCGGTGCCCGCTTGTAGAAGCGCATGGCCGAGGTTTCCCCGACAACAGCATCAATATTGCGGTCGAGGTGCGCGATGTCGGCCTTGACTCCCTTGATGTCGGCCTTGACTCCCTTGATGTCGGCCTTGACTCCCTTGATGTCGGCCTTGACTCCCTTGATGTCGGCCTTGACTCCCTTGATGTCGGCCTTGACTCCCGTGATGTCGGCCTCTAGCCTGGTTTTTCTACGCGGGCGAGCTCTGCCTTTACGGAATCGTCGCCTTTCTTGGTTTGCCAAACGACGGTGGCAGTTCCTATGACGGCCGTCAAAAGACTGGTGGCATAGGCGTGGATAATTTCTAGCTGAAGAAAGAGTTGGTTAGCGAACATTCATCGTCACGGGTGTAAATGGAAGGCAACGAACTGCTTGATCCGGCCATTTCGTACGACAAAGAGGGGAGCGATGTTGTTGGAATATAGGGATCGATAGAGACGAAGATAGTGAACTGATTGATTGATACAACGTCGAAGGAAAAAAATTCTCTCTATATACAACGCGCCTGAGGGACTCGCCAAGGGGAAAGGACGGAAGACTGTCTCCCGGCCGGTGCTCGGAGACTAAGGTTGCTGTCATCTCCGGACATGTTGCCTCTGGTCCGTCATCTCCGGACGCCCATTATTCTGACAGATGTGAGTTCGTGGATGTCTTTGGGTAGCTTTTCACCTCTGCAAGTCAGGCTTCAATACACTACTTAGGCATTTGGAGAGACCATGTGACGATGAACGGACTCACCTTGTCGCAAACGGTTTGTAGTAGCAATTTCAAAGGAAAAGGTAGTGCAAGAGAAAGTCGAATTGCTAGCCGGTGAGGTGTGATGTTGAAAGGAGACGGAGCAAACCCGCACGACGACGCGCTATAAATAAGGCGCGAAAGCTGACTAATCAACCCCGCACTAACCGCTTCCGAGCCATTAGCACACCTTATTATCGTCCGAATAATGGGTCCGGAGATGACGCCTACCGGACTCTGCGAGCACAGGCTCCGAAGAGTCCTTTCCGCATGGCGATCCCCTACGACACGTTGTGTATAGAGACCATGTTCTTGCTTCGACCGGTTCCTCAGCCGATCCACTATAAACTATCTTCATCTCAATATTCGAACAGGTTGAGCCCGACTTGAACGTTCTGCCGATCCGCAACCCGTCGTCAACCGCACCCGCTGTCACAATTTCTTCTTTTGACACGCTTCTGCACCTCGTGCCTGCACTTATTCTTTATACGTCTCAACCCTGGAGGCAACGAGTCAATAGCATCGCCAACGTAGCATCCACCAGACAAACCGTCAAGTTCGAACTCGCCGAACGGCTTAATGCGCGCAACTACCATTCGTGGAAACCCGAGATCAGCGCAGTCCTTAACGCCGAAGGCGTTCGAAGATCGCCGCCTACAAAGAAACCCCCCCGAACTCTGAAACTTCTGCCATGGCCCGCGACTTCTTTCTGGGCGCTGACCGAGCAGCCTCGATGATCTTCCTATCAGTTGAACCTACCATCCGAACCGCCATCAGCAGTCTACCCGCGAATGAAATCGATGATCCGACCCGTCTCAGGGAATTCTTTAGCCAGAAAGACGACACTGCCTCCACGAAATCCAGCCGAAACGACATCATCAACCAGTTCCATAACTCAACGGTAAAGCTAGGAGTCTGGGTCACGCAATATATCTCGAGCCGACGCGCCATTCGTCAAGAAATGGCCGGAACCGAAGAAGCGATCGAGGACACCACCGTCGTCTCCCACCTCCTCGAGCCGTACCCGAATCGCTCGCAATACCAGCGGCGTTTCTCAAAACCCAACCTTCGGAGGAGTAAACCGTGGATACCATTTGAAGTAGCCTAACTTTCATTTGGAGCTCCAACGCCACCTGCCAAATGCAGTCTGCTTGGTTCTCTCCGGAATGGGGGCCCTGTAGCCTCCGGAACCAAGGTCGACATTTCGTTTGTCACCACTTGCAGGCTCCGGATAGTAACCCAAGATGGCGAGGAACGATCGTTGGATCGATAAAGGCCAGTGCTCGAATGTGATGTGGATTGTGGCTGGTTCGTTGGTGAGCGTCGTACGCAGTACATCGCGTGAAGACTTATATTTCTCGAGAATCCAGACTCTGACGGTTTTTCCGGTGGTCGGCATGAGCCTGGGAATGGCGGTGTAGTTCGCCGACGATGAGGATATGTCTAGTTAGTTGCCGAATGCAAGCGGACAAAGAGTAGTAGCTACTTACACAGGCGGCGAGATACCACAGTAATAGACGACATGCGTCGTTGTCATCGCCCCGGAATGGAAAGTTGAAGGCGGTAACCCAGCAGCTCAACATCTGGAGGAAAACGTTGCGATTAAAGGAAACCCGAGGAACCGCCTTGCCGAAAGCCTGCCGTATGCGCTATTCTTTTGCTGTCACTTCTGGGAGTTGCCCGTTTCGACCAATATGGTGGACATCGCAAAGATGCATGATCGCATTTTTTGTGGTAGTAACAGCGAAGGACGGCGCGGTATCGGGATCGGGGCCTGATTTCAGGTCAGCCCCCACAACCGGACGCAAAGTCAAAAGTCAAGAAACAAGGGTGGAATATATCGGGAACAGTGCCATCGGATCATCCCACCACGCGTGTATTCGTGCCCGTTGGTAGGATCCCATACATAGCTGAGCCGCTTTCGGTTCGTTTACAGCCCGAAGGTGGCGAAGCTGCTGATGGAGTCATCTGGCGGCGGGACGTAACCAGTCGGAGCGGCGGAAGCGGAAGGGACGGAAAAAAAGTGACGGGAAACTGCGACGAGCCGACTGCTGGTGTGCTACTGCAAGTACCCCAGGAGTCCTGTTCAAGGGTTTTTTTGGGAGGTGTCGGTGTTCTGCATACACACTGTCACTGGGCGGTGGTTGAGGAAGTGTCGGCGAAAGACGGAAACCTGCTACTACTTAATGTTAGGCCGGGCAACTCGTTGCGCTAACCGGGCCAAGCATGTTCGGAACGCCTCATAAGTGGCGAACTTGCAATCAGCGACCCGAGTGCGGGCTTCGGCGACGATATGATCGAGGCAGCCGAGCGTCTGAAGTCGTGGTCTGTGTGGGAATTGATCTCCGGGACTGTAACGGAGGTGGAGCAGATGGAGAAAGTGCTGCTGGAGATTCAGCGACGCGCTGAGCAGCTAGATGAATAGGGAATTTGGCGGGACTGTACGAGTGCTGGTGGTAGTGGCGGCATCGGGCAACATAGCGGTGTGGGAGGTGACAGGAGTAACGGTGGCGGGAGTTGATAGGTTTTATTTGTAGCGGTTTTCGGGAGTCACGGCTACTCGGTACCAGACGACCGCCTCATCCAGTCCGTCACGTCCTTGGATTTTCTAATCACCGTCCCCACCACCACCATCCTTGAATTTGCTGTACGGAAGTATCTGCTGCGTCCCGTACTGGTGGGGTCTTCGCTACTACCGGCCACGTTAAATGCCACGTGGTGCCACTCCGGGTGCTCCGCCAGCCCCGGCTCCGGCGCCGCCAAGGGTGCCTGACACGTCGCCGGTACTCGGAGGGCGGGTTTGGGTCGGTGTCCTCCGGTACGCGTTGAGCAGCTCAACGATGTGTGTTGGGCCTAGTCCCTGTCCAGCTATGGCAGACCTCAGCAGGTATCGTATATCTGACAGCCCGGAAGAGGGCGGTGTTTGGAAGCGGTCCGTCCCGTTCTTCCGGAGGCCACCGAACCTTCCCACTCCCTCGTCATTCCCCGCTCCCAACTGATGATCCGACGAACCGACCGCACTACGGTCAGTGCCCCGCAATCCGAGCGCAGCGACGCGCACGCACCTCACAACCAACCCGACATGCCCACCTGTCCGACGTGAGAATGGGGGCGCTCGGTAGACGGCGGAGTCGGGTGATGTCGGGTAGGTCTTCGGAGAATCAACTGCGGGCGTTGGTCGCGGCTTGCGATCTCGCCGCACGTCTATATTGCAAGCGGCCACCGCGTTCGTCTAGGCGAGGTATCAGCGTGGCCGTCTGATGGATGGAAGAAACCATAGCGAATAAAAGAATAACGATCGAGGCGAAGCGCAATGTGTTGTTCTTATCGATAACCATGTTAAGGGTTCGCCCGATATTCGGCTCCGGTATTCTGGCAGATGATACTATGTATCCGTTTTACGTACCTCCAGGTGGAATAAACAAGTGAACTTCAAGCTGACATTCAGTCATTACGGTAGTTGTAACTGCCTCTGCTAAATGCATTTTCAACACCGCACAAACGCGGGTTTCCACCCATCAGCCAGGAGATTTATTATCCCTCCAGGATAACCTCACGGGAAAAGTATGCCCTGTTTCACTGCAGGGAGAGAATCAATTCTTTTCCTCTTGCTAAGGGCAACGTTAGCTTACAAGAAAGTTTACCGTGCCGCATTCCCCCAAGGCCGCATCCATTGAGACCGGATCGTGATACGGGCCTGGTTTCCGTTTGAGTTTACTTGTCATAACAGTTTGGCCTCTACTTGGCGAAGGTTGCTGCAACGCGGGGGTCCTTTGATCGCATCCTTATGCACTTCTGGCCACATTATACTAACGCGTCTTTGGCTTCGCAGATGCAGCTACAAGCCACTTTGGCCGTAGCGGACGGATTCCGTATCCATGGACGTGGTTAAGGCTCCGCAACTCTCCCGGGGGGTGCGTCGGGGGCCGGTCGAAGCGGGGCGAGGAGATGAGGCCGCGGCCGACGGTGAACAGGAAAGGACTGTATATAATATCGTCACGATCCAATAGGATCGCATACGATCAATGAATCATCATCACCACCATCACCAGCCTGACCGGTGAAGAACTGAGAAATGCGGTAGCCCCAGTGTGCCGATCACAAACGCTGTTTAGAGAAAACAGCCACTGCACCGTGCAGTGATGTGGCATTACACTGCCTCATCGACCCGCTTCGACCGGCCCCACCGACCAGCGATGTGGCATGCAGCTGAGCTGCGTCACCAGCGCGCCCTCACTCGCCAAGTGCCGATATTCTGGTCACGCCCAACACGAACGATAGCGCCGTGCACACCGCTGTTCTCCGTCGCTCTGATTTGCATCGACTGCTGCTTTGGACCACACGATGCTGCGACATCGGTAGGGAAGGAGGGGGAGACATTTTGTGCGGTAAGTAGTACCCTTCCCACTCTTTCCACGGCGCGGAGGACTGTGGGTATCTAACCACGCCGTTCATGGACAGAAGGGATCCCCTCTCCCGACATGGCCAAGCACCCACCAAGATGGCGATGCCGGGTCGTCGTCGCCGACGCGGATACTCCAAGCTGCCGCCGCACAGTCCCTGCCCCCACTTTCGACCACTAAGCATCTTGATACTTAAATCAACTTGGCTGTGCATGGCCCGATTCATACCGCCGACGGCGGGCAAGCGTCAATTTGTGTTTGCTGATAGTATTCAGGCTCCCTGACGTGAGCACGGAGTATCCCAGGCGTCGCCTCCCGCCGGAGTCATTTTGAGGGTCACAAGGCGCCTGGTGTTGACGGCCGCCGAAGCGCGGGATACTACTTCCAGTCGTTGTGCCTCAACCCTTCGCCGATTGGTTGTGGTTGACTGGTCCCATAGGGCCGAAGGGAGTGCCTCATAGCCAGACTCGAGGACGGATACGGGTTGGTGTTGTTGACATTCGCCGTAGTCTTAACAGGCTTATAGACGCGAAATAAAATTGATGGCTTCCCCCTCACCCCCTGGCGGGCTGGACAACCGCAGTGTCGGTCAAGGACGGAAGGGTGCCGCACCCCAGATGGAACTGCCGGCTCACTCGGGATACCAGAGCTGCTGCGGAATGCGACCATGCGGCTCACAGCAGTCCCTGCGGCGGTCATAATTCCAACACTTACTTTCCATTCAACCAACGAGGCATCCGAGGATTCTGTTTCTTTCTCTCCTGTGTTCCTTTGCATCTTCCGTACGAGGGGAAGTGTCAGAATAATGGGCGTCCGGAGATGACGGTCCAGAGGTGGTGTCCGGAGATGACGGACCAGAGGTGGCGTCCGGACATGACGGACCCGAGGTGGCGTCCGGACATGACTGAATCTCCGAGCACCGGCTCGGGGGGGGCAGTCTTCCGTCCTTTGTCCCGACGGCCTTCCTGTATATAGAGAGATCTTGCGCCCATATAATGGTGTAATACAATCAGTTCACAATCTTCACGTTTATCGATCCATATATTCCAACAGTGAGAGAACCCATGTATATAAGGAGGGCTTTCTACTGTTGTTGTCTGTTCTTCTTTCTCGCTCGTGCTACCTCTTGCATATCTTTGTCATCTTCTCTACGAATCAATATCCTTCTTCACCTCTGTTCCTTCCGTTCACAGCGTTCGCTCGTGTACCGCTCGCCCGCCTCGGTACTATGTTCGGCATTCACTTGTTCCACGACCTCTCCCTTCTCACGCATCCCCCGGGCAGATAATTAGAGTCCCGCTAGGCCTGCTATTACGGGCAAACCCTCAGACTCTAGCCGGACTGGGCCAGCTATGCTCCAGCTGGCAGACAGGGACAGACGACGGGCGAGTGGATAGCGCACGCAGCAATCCAGAAGAGAGAATGGACGAACGGACGGCGGGCACGGCGATGAGCAGAGAGATGAGACCACGGCGAGGACGGGGAAGAAGAGGAGACTTTTCTAGACAAGACAAAGGAAATGCGGCAAGACAAGATCCGACGAAACAAGCCGAGCAAATTGTTGCGCGAGGAAAGAAAGAATAAAACAAGAGAATAATGAAAGGTGGGCGACGGCTCCTTATAAGGATATCTGTCAACCCCCGCAAAGTCAACCGCCTGTCCCCAATAACCAACATTCTTGTCTGCTCCTGCGCGCTGACATCCCCTTCGGAGCAAAGCCGATGCGCCCCGTGGCAAATGTCCTTCGGGATTCTTCCGTATACCAACATGGAGATCTGACGGACGCACAGGCAGCTATCAGGCAGATTGCATCGGATGAACCTGGTCCCGGGCAACAGTACCTGCAGGCGCGAAAGCACATCGGCACGCTGCGCAGGGCCAGGCCAGGTATCGTCATCGAAATCCAATGGTGCCCAGCTCACAACGGAGTCGCTGGCAACGAGAAGGCCGATGAGTGGGCGAAGATTGCAGCAGGGGAGCCGAACACCTGTGGGGTGGAGTGGTTAATCTCCTCGGGCTGGACAGAAGGGCGGGCGGCGCCTTTCCCACAATCCCTCGCCAACCTCAAGCGGGATATCTCGGAGAAGGAGTGGGTGGAGGCACGCCAATGGGCTGGAGGCCGCACCTCCAAGAAGAAGTACCGGCTGCCCAAGAGCCAACGGCCTGACGGCATAGTAGCTGGGAGCATCAAGAGACTCGCCTCGCGGTTCTACCAGCTCAAGATGGGGCACTGCCTGACCGGGCAGTACCTCAACTGGACAGAGAATCGACCCACCCCGCCATGCTGGTGGTGCCGATACCGAACGCAGACCCGGGACCACCTCTTCAAGGAGTGCCCCGAGTGGAAGCCGCGGCAGAAGGTCCTGTGGGCTGAGGTGAGAAAGGTGACGGGCAGATGGAAGGACCGGCGGAAGATGCGCGACCTCCTGGCCGGTGGGAGGTGTAGCCGGGCGGTGCCGGAATTCCTCTCTGCAGATGTGGGAAGACGGGTGCCGGTGGAGGTAGAGAACAACGCTGTGGGCGCGGTGCCAGAGCTGGAGGTGCGCAGTGGCTGGAGGAGCAGGGAGCGGGGGCCGAGAAGCAGGGCGCAGGAGGAGAACCACCGTTGTTCCTACCCACCCCTGACTTCATGGCGACAGCAGGAGAGGGCTAGGCGGTCTCTTTTGTCTTTTCTCTCTCTCTTCTCTTTTCCTTTCTCTTCTCCTTTGTCATTTCTTTGGTGTGCGACACACCCTGTGACAGGCCTGCGCAGAGGGCTAGGGGAGCTTGCAATGTGCCGCCATCGGGCGGACAGTGGAGAGGTAATGGACTGTAGATAATCTCGCCATTATCCCAAAAGGTCGCATGCGAGTAATGAACAAACAAAAAAAACCTTGCAGATCTGAGTGCATTCGATCTATTTAAAGCCAGCTGACACACAGCCGGTGTCGACCGCGGAGGCTGGTCCGTATTCTCGAAACTTCGATGGTTCGCCGGCGAGCTTGTAGACGGCGATGTGGGTAGCGAGCTTGATGGTCACTGTAACAGCAGAAAATGGGAAAAGTTCCTTCACCTTCTGGTACTCCTCGGTGATGGCATCTGCGGTGAGGCTCAACACCAAACTGAAGGTGACAACCGCCGCCACAAGGACATTGCGGAGGATAATCGCAAGGTACGGCAAAGCACAGCGGTACCAAGGTATCAAGAGACAATCGGTGCGTTTATGGGGCTGAGCGGCTTCCAGATATCCGACGGCTGCATGCCTAGTTGCTCCCCTAATCTGAGTCAGTATTGACATCTATAGGAGGAGAGCAAATATTACCGATTGGTCTTCGTAGGAGTAGAACGGAAAATTTTCGAACGAACCGTGGGCATTTTGCCACTTGCTATTCAAGTCCAAATCATATGAGAAAGCGAGTTCTTTGGCTTGCCCTTCCCTAGCCTCACCACGTGTGGGCAGCCACTTACGGTACTTAGCAACGGGATGCATCGCGGGGAAAGAGAGCAGTTCTGGTTGAACGGATGCGCGTTATTGTGAAAGATAACTTCGGAGTAGCACTGAAAGTGAGAACAAGAGAAAGCGGGAAACAGGGAGGGTGGGAGGTATCTGGTTCGCGATACTTTGCGCACGTTAAAATCCGGTGGAAGCTCGGGCGAGTGAATGGAAGATAATCGACTTCGTTCTGATCTTTAGGTGTATAGGGGAAGAAGAAGAATAAGTAGGAGAAAGAGAAGCCGAAGAAAAACTCGCGCTACTGCCAGACGCCATACCTAATTGGGTACTAGTCTAACTTTGGCTGGTACCTATTATTTTCCCCCACCAGCCAATTTCCTAATCTGCTCGATTCGCTCGGCCTCACTAGCTATGTCGCGAAATCGTCAACTTTTACTCAGGAGAAACCAGTTGCTAAGGTGTGGATCAACTGGCCACGATATTCCCGGCCCCTGCGCTACCGCTCGTCCCCAGTTCGGGCGGAGGCACACGAATGCCCTCGCCTACGCCAGAAGGACGGAAAGTACGGTTCTGCTGAAGGGGCCAGAGACCCTCGACGCGGAACTGCTCCAGGAAGAGGAGGACGAGGCCAAGGCCAAGGTCCAGGCGGAGAAGGCGCCCCCACGGCTAGCCATGTCCACAGACGGGTCGCGGATAGAGAATCAGGCCACCGGCTATACGGTGGTACGGATCTGGGCGGGCATCGAGACTCCCATGGGCTGCAACCAGGAGACCTACAATGCGGAGTGCGCCGCTCTAGCCCGCGTGCGGGAATCGCCGTCGCGAAGGAACACAGCTCCGAAGCGGGTCATAATTTTCTCGGACGTCCAACCTGCCATGCGGCGGCCCCAGCCAGAAACTGTCAGATAATATAGATTATTGGTTGCTTAATTTTGTTCGTACAAGAATACGGAACCTCTATATATACAAATGAGATCCGCCATCCCGTGGGACCTAGTTTCCCCGTCGGGATATCCTTCATCCGTCGGCGCCTCTCATCCCCGTCGGCGCCTCTCATCCTCCGTCGGCACCACCTACCTCCGCCGTACAGAGTCCGGACGTCCAAATCTGACAGAAACACGCGCTGCAGGCGCAGAAACATATCACTGCAATGCGGGAGGCCGTCCAGAAATCACAATCGAGATCCTGTGGTCTCTGGCCCACAAGGTAAACGCCGGCGAAGAGAAGGCCGACGAATAGGCAAAATTTGCGGCGGAGGCTTAACGCCCATGTGGTGGAATGGTACAGTCACGAAGACAGGGTGGAGGCGCACACGATGCCTCTCCTTAAGTCTCTTGTGAACATCAAGCAGGAGATCTCCGAGCAGAAGTGGGTGGAGGCACGCCAGTGGGCGGGGGGCCGGACCTCCAAGACAAAGTACCAGAGGTCAGAAAGTCAGCGACCAGAAGGCACGGTGGCGGGGAGCTGCAAGAGGCTTTCTTCTTGCTTCTACCAGCTACAGACAGGTCACTGCAATACCGGGCAGTACCTCAACTGGACGAAGAACCGGTCCACCCCTCAGTGGTGGTGGTGCTGGAACACGATCCAGACTCGAGAGTACCTCTTCAAGGTGTCCGGAGAGGAAGGCCTAACAGATGATCCTGTGGGCGGAGGGCGGAAGGAGGCCGGGAGGCAGGACGATCGGTGGAAGATCGGAAATCCCCTGGCGGATGAGAGGTGTAGCTTGTAGCCTGGCGGTACTGGACTTCCTCACTTCTGGGGATGTGGGGGGCGAGTGTCAGCCGAGGAAGATGCAGTTAGGGTGGTGTCGGAGGTGGAGCTCTGGGAGTGGGGGGAGGAGTAGGGTGCGGGTGCTGAGGATGAGGTACGACTGATCCTTCCTACGTCCGACTTGATGGCACCCACGGAATGCGGGAGTAGGAGGCAGGGTGCGGTTTCTTTTGTCCTTTCTTTGAGTCGCTCGCTTGCCGTCCTTCTTTTGTGATTTCCTTGGTGCGCTTTACATTTTCTCGGGACAGGCCTGGGCGAAGAGCGAAGGACTCCCTCCTTCATGGCATTCGTGATTGATGAGTAGAGTTGGGGATGGGGCACGTTTTTCCTTTGTCTTTTTTTATTATGATCGGACTGGTTTCTTTTTCTATCCCTCCGGTGCACATCACCTCTTTTGGGACCGGCCTGGCCCTGGAGGGATGGTGAGATTGCAATGCAGTGCCATTGCGTGGACAGTTGACTGTGAACTCGGACAAAATGTATGCCACCATAGTCTAGATAGGCTGTATACGAGTATGATTAAACAGAGAGAAAACTACCGATCAAGCTAGATTACAGAATAGAAAGGAAGCAGTAACCGCGAGTCTAAATGTTGTTCGTGACCGTGCAGAATCGACCTTTACTCCGCAACCTCCCACCCCACGCCAGTCGCTTTGGCCACTTGGTCCAGAACTCTCATCGCCGGAGCAACCATGATCAGCGTCTGTCCCATTATAGGGGTGAATTCTGAGAGCAACATCGCCCCGAAAACAAAATCGCAGCCGTCCGGCGTGGCTTTCAACACACCGCTCCCACTGTCCCCGATCGCCGCAAAAGCGCCTCCCTGTGTTCCCCCCATCATGTGCACCTTCCCCCTCCCGACGCCGGCTGGGTGAACGCCCTCCGAATTCGCGATGCCGAAGGAGGTGCGCGGAAGATACAGGTGCACATCCGTCGAGATCAAAGCACCCACTGTCCAACCGGTTGTCGCTCCATCCTTGAACCAGACATCACTGTTTCCCAACTCTGAATCCTCGACACCGACGACTTTTCCGGTGAATTTTGTCCCCGGTCGAAGTCCCAATTGTATCCTCAGCATCTCCAGGATGTACTCCTCCCACTAAGTGCCATTCTTTCCCACAAGCCCGTCTTGTAGTTCTATGAGGGCCCAGTCCTCGCGGTACTCCACCTCTTCGACCCCAGCCGGCCACACCGCACAGTGCCACAGATACGCTGGGCGGCTCTGAGCCACGGCTGAAGGTTTTGGTGGGTGTCGGACTTCAGGAAACGCAGAAGCATTCCCATCCGTAAGATACAATCCAGGCGACTGGCGGACGTGATCGCCCCGCCCGGTGGAAAATATACTGAGAACGGGGTTCGTTCAAATGGATATCGAGTAGAGGGGGATGCAACGTGAGCAGCGGTCAGCAGCCGAACGCCGATCGAAGACTTGATGTAAAGGCCCGCAGTTCCCCTATCCTCCCCAGCCACTGTACCGATACTACTTCCGATCCTGATAGGACACTCGCGACAGGTGGCTCGGGGTGCGGAGAGGCGACGTAACTCCATGGCACTATCTGCCCTGTCTTGCTGCGGCACATTACCTTTCAAAAAGCACTTCACCGCCTCGATTACCTGCATTGAGCTAGCCGTCTGCGTTGAGCTAGCCGTCTGCATTGGGTCTTCAGGAGCTGGTGCCGGTTGCGCGGAGCTTGCGAGGTCTGAAAAGCGCCCTTTTATCAGTACGACAGGCAGATCACCAACCATACCCAGATTCGCGATAGATTCAGCCTCCGAGGTCAGGACTGCAAGGACAACCAGCGAAATTGTTGTTGAGAATCCCATACACACTGTTGCAAGCCCCAGAGGTTTGCGGTGGGTGATGGATACATCTGCGACCTGAACCGGTGCGCTTAGAGGGAAAATGGCTGGAAAATAACCGTTTTTTGAAGTATCGCTTCTCCTCAAAGCTGTACACATCGCCTGGCTCCACAAGTGGCAAGGGAGAGACTCCGTCCGCAATCCTGCTATACGGTTAGGCCATCCGCCAAATTGAGAAGTGTGGTACGTGCTTACATCGTGGCACATGCAACCAGATACAATGAAACGTATGTATCATAGCCCTTAGTTGATAGCCCATATTTGCGGAGCGCCCAGGCGAGAGTTTCTGTGTTTTCGCTTCCCAGGCCCAAAAGCTCATCATCCGAAATGGTAGATGAGTCCGATATGCGTGATGCAGCTTTCAAATTGCTCACCGCCCCCATGTCGCCGTTCTGAATCCTGGCGAGTAGCTGTGAAAGCGATGCAAAAGATGGCACTTGCGTCAATTCTCTCAAGCCACCGTGGCCAGCAGTTTTTGATCCTGTATACTTTTTGCACGAGTCGGGAAAATTAAGGAAATCTGATTACTACCTTGTACCACCACCTCCCTCTCATTCCACTTCTTCTGCACCTCACCCCCCAACCTCCTGGACTTCTTCTTCTTTATCTGTCACTAGGTTAGAAGAAGCCGGCTGGGGTAGCATGTCGATATTTTGTATTTCCTGTTCCATCCCTTTGGAAGTGAGGTTGGTCGCAGATGGCGCACTTTGAGGTTTTCCAAGTCACCAGTAGTGGGAGTCCACAGGAGTGGAATTCAGCAGGAGTTAGAAGAAATCCAGAAGGATGGTAGTTGGCTATGTGAGCGGGGGTTGTATTATCGTGGGACAGAGAGTTGGAGGGCGGAGATGGTGGTAGACGCGAGAGGTGATGCTGTGCTCGAAGCGGTCATGTCTATTTGGTCGCTGGCTGTAGCTCTTGCTTCTAGACGGATAGTTAGTTTTCTTCAAAACATAATTCTGTGATCTCATCCTGCAAAGCCTACCAAATCTCGTCGCTCACGATTTGTAGCTCCCCAGTGACACTTCACACTGCTGTATGTGGATTCTAATCCTGAACCGCCTTAAATGCGGCAGGGTATATGCTGTCGCGGGATCTTCTACTCCTTCAGATTGCTGGTGGGTGATGCGTGAACTGTTCTCCGAGATGGGGTCGTCTTCCAACCCGAGTCCTTAAGATATCTTTTCCGCTCACTCGTGGCCCCCTTCTTCGTCGGGTGCGCACGCGAAGTATCCGTACGCGTCAACGATTTCGTAGATTGAGTCGCGGTGTAGTCGCTCTGGTAGAATAACCGGCACTTGTTTCTAAAGAAGACAATGTGGTTAAATGGGAGTAGCGAATTTGTCCACCACTCCTCGTCGTAGGCACCACCGCAAGTCCGATAATATGCCCAACCGTCCTCTCAACTTCTTTTGTCGAATGCTTTCCGATGGTCTTCCATGCAACACTATTGCCACAGTTGCGAATCCCTCGAACGTTAGGAAACTGGTTGGTGTTTGCCTTAACCTTTAGTGTGGAGCGTAGGATAACTTCCCTTCCCGAGCCTGTTTGACGATGCGACGAACCCGCAGGCGTCAGTATTGTTGGGCCGTTGAGATTCTGAAGGAACGAGTTAGATCGATGGAGAAAGAGGAAGATCGATGAGTAACGGACTGTTCGAGGTGAAGGCTGGCATCGTTTGTGGTCGCCATCAAACACTGCATGCTAGTATTCTCCTCGCCAAGACGCTAGCTATCCACGCGATGATCCGCGCTAGTGACGCTAGACAATTATCTAAGATTAGATCGACAGCTGGCCTTACGGAGCGTCTCCTGTTGGGAAAATGGAAAAAAATGTTTGAATATAGGGATCGATAGTGATGAAGATTCCGGATTGGATGGATTGGTACATCGTCGCAGGAGGGACATTCTCCCTACATGCAACGGGCCCGAGGGACTTGCCAACGGGAAAGGTGCTATTGAGCCTGCTACAGGGACCAGGCACTGGAGGTGGTCGGAGCCCCAACCGGAATCGGGCGGCAGCTCACCAACGCCCTTGCATTCGGCGGACGGACGGATAACTCAGTCACTCTCGAGGAGCTGGAAAGCGTCGACGCGGAACTACTACAAGCGGAGGAAGCAGAGCAGAAGAGTGAGGCAGAGAGGACCTGACCTGGGCTGACCATGTTTACGGACGGGTCGCGGCTGGACGGTGGGGCTACCGGGTACGCGGTGGTTTGGAAGAAGGGCCAAACATGGGCTGGCGCCAAGGTGCACATGGGCGACAATCAAGAGGCCTATGACGCAGAGTGCGCCGCTCTCGCCCACACTCTGGAGTTGGCAGCGCGAAGAAACACGACCCCTGCAGGATGACAGTCACATCGCCTTTCCAGATAGCATTAGTTTGTATTGCTTAACTCCCCGATAGACCCAAGCTTCGACGTGTAGTTGGTCTTTGACAACTGGTCACTGTTGGAAGACATTCTCGGTTGAAAATGCGGGGTCGAGGTACGCAGTTGGTAAAGCGGCAAATTGGTGGACAATAACGAGAAATAGATTTTCCGACCGAAAGTGAGCACGCTTATCGATAGATTAGTTGGAGATGGATTCAAAAGTGATATTGCGTTGGGCCGGGCTCATAACCTGTCAAATTACGATGGAAGCTTGATGGAACGATGAAGTCTTGTGTGTTTCTCTTGTCTTGGAGAGAAAGGCAGGGAAAGTGAAAAGTCTGAATACACGTATATGATGTGATTATGATGATGTTTCATTAATCATGTGTGATCCTATTGGATCATGATGTGATTCTACACCTGACAAAGTAACGTGGCAAAGCAGAACGACTGAGATATTGCAGAAAAATGAGTCGGTGTTATTTGCTGAAGTGGGTGGGAGGCGTTAGTTGGCGTGATGGGCTAGTGATTGGGCGAGTGGAGCCGTGAAGTCGCTCGGTATCTTCCCCAGCACTCCATTGCAGGGTGGGGAACAACCTTTCTCGCCACCATCAGTCCGATTTCTCTCCCATCCGCACCGTGCAATATATTGTTAAGAAATGACCCGGTCACTGTCAAACACAGAGTTCCCACGCAGAGAGAATGAGGGAGAGACAGAGACGAATAGCGATGATGGTGGTGATGATGGTTTCAATATGAGAAGACTAAGTACAGAACGCCAAGCCGTCAAACAATGCAAATCCCAATCTGTCTCCCTTGCAGCCCGGTGTTGCCCGCACCGTGCCGGAGCGGCGAGAAGTATTTCCAACATTCATTCCAGCTCAGAACCACCGCATCTTGGTTCACCTCGGCATAGGACCAAACTATCCCACCCATCCACGAAAGAGGGTCGCATCTCTCATTAGGAGGGTAACAGGAGCCCGGCGGCACAACGGTAAGATTTTGTAGCTAAAAGGGGGGCACGTGGATGTGGGTCTAAAGGGGCAGTATAACAGCGAGTGGGACTTAATAGCGAGTCTGCGAGTGGGTTTGCGCCGTATCTTCTACACATCACACACTGAAGGGCCACCATCTAATTTCTTGTCCCCCCACACCCTCCGTCGTGACTTCTCTTCCTTTCTGTTTCCTGCCTATACGGAACTGTGACAGAATAATGGGCGTCTGGGGATGACAGCTGCCTGAGCCCCCTAGCACCGGCTTGGTGGACATTCTTCCGTTGTTTCTCCTGAAGGCCCTTCAGTATATAGAAAGAGCTCGCGCCTGTATAAGGTTGCTGCACACTGTCGTTATCTCTATCCATCCATATATTCCAACAAACTCGGCTTCATCGGAAGCCCCAAACCCGGATCGATAATGTCTTCCTTCAGATCGTTGTCAACGGACTGGCGGAAGCAATTTACTGGCTGAGAAGATCAGGCAGCTCGCGACAAGAGGCTCGTGAACACAGTGTAGCAGCTCTGATAGCACTTGGGCGACTTGGAAATCACAGTATTGAAGACGGTGAAGTCGCTCCTTCGTCGTGTGCAACTGATCGGCGTTATAGTCTACTAGAAACAGAGAAAGCTAACTAGCGACACCCATTATGCGGACAGCGGGAAACCGGAAAGGTAAGTGTTGAATGGTTATGGCCATCCGTGTATGTGTAGGCTTGCGGAGACTGTCAGGCTGAACGCAAGTTGCTGTTCGGGGCGACAAGGAGTTCGAGAAGAGAGCGGCTATGTTTAATCGTACTCGCATTCGACCTATATAGATCATGGCGGCGTACATTGTGCCCGGTTTTCCTGTCCGCAGTCCACGCGGTGGCGGCTTGTTGCAAGCTCCCCTCTGCCTCTGCCCAGGACTGTCCCAAGAAAGAGTAGATGCGCTGAAGGAAATTGACAAAGGAAAGAACGAGAGAAAAGCGTGGCCCGTCCCCTAATTCTCGCCTGCCGATGCCATGAATGAGGGGGTGGGAAGGAGCAGTGGGAGTTCCTGCCCGTCGCCCGCAGCACACCGCGCCTCGGCCTCTCCCTTGCGCTCCTCTTGCCCCTCCTGACACTCCCAGAGATCACCCTCAGACGCCTCACTTCCGACGTCGCTTCTCTCTTCCAGCGGCGGCACCATCCTTCCCACGTCGGTGGAGGAGAGCAAGTCCAGCACTGCCCACCCACACCTCCCCATCGGTCAGCAGGACCCGGACCGTCCACCTGCTCTTCCACCTCTTGGTCTCCTTCAGCACCACTGCCCACAGAATCTTCTGCCTCATCTTCCATTCCGGACACACCTTGAAGAGGTGGTCTCTTGTTTGCGAGGGGCATTGGCACCACCAGCACTGGGCCGTGGGGCACGCCTTGGCCCAGTGCAGGTATTGTCCAGTGCGGGCATGCCCCATTTTCAGATGATAGTACCTCGAGTTAGGCGCCTTGGTGCTCCCAGCCACCATGTCGTCCGGCCTGTGTCTCTTCGGGATCCGGTATTTCGTCTTGGAGATCCGGCCTCCAGCCCACTGCTGTGCCTGAGTCCACATCTTTTCTGTGATTTGTCGCTAGACGTTTGCAACAGATCGTGGGAGTGGCGAGAGAAACAAGGTTCCGCATGGCAGTGCGAGAGTTCGAGTGGGGGCAACCTTATTGCTTTGTTGTAGTAGGAGGATTCCCTGCACCGTTCGGGCGTAGCGTCTACTGCCCTGTGCCTCGTGCTCCTCTGTATGTACCCTAGGGCTTCTACACACGAGAGTCACAAAGGACAGTCACAGGTTAGCGCGGACGCTCTCCTTATAGTGTCCGCTACTCGCTTCCGTACAATGTACATGCTTCTCGTCCCCCCTTAACTGGTAGCAGCACTCTGACTTTTGCGGGTACTCCGCGCGAGGAGACGAACCCCACACTCTACACTCCTCTGGGGTTTCTTTTCAGGACAACGAAATCCTGTTCTCCATCCGGCGAAAGTGTGACCGTGGACGCAAACACAAGAATCTACCAAGCCAGGTGGTGACCTGTGCAACACGGGCGGGCCGCCCCACGAGGGAGGAAGAGGAGAGTAGGTACGTTCATGTGAAAAGTTGCTGCTACGGCAGCAAGCTCTAAGCGTGGGGGACGGTGTTTCGGGGCCCCGACTCCACATCTTACCAAGCCATCTAGACAACTGTAGCTGATTGTGTGTATGCAAATCTTCAAGCAATTCCTAGGATCATCAAAGCGAGTGGGAAAATCGAGAACCTTATGGCGACACCAGGCGACGTGGACGACTGGCCACCCCCTGACCAGCTCTTTGAGTGGCTGGGAGAAAACTACCTGTCACGCGTGAGCCCGTCCAACACAATCGTGGGTGTATCGGCACTGGCGGTTGAGCAATGCTACACCCGCTGGTACAGTCTCCACAGGGAGACGGTAACGAAACTCGATGTGGTGGCAATGGACCTAAGAACAGAACGGGCGGACAAAGCAAGCAGGGCAGCAGTGAAGTGCCGGAATACAGGACTGGAGAGGGATGTTGGCAGGCTTGAAAAGGAGGTGAAGATGCTTCAGGAGGAACTGATAAAGGCAAAGGAGAAGTCCGAGGCATGGGCACTCAGCTATGAGAAGCTTGTTGACCTCTCCAATGCCTTACGGGCATCCGCCGGCAACTCGTCCTACGGCACCCAAAATACCATTGACCACAATGTCCAACCCCGAGTACCGAAGGTATACGATGGCTCCCCAGACTTGACGATTGTCACCACATTCTTGGACGAGGTCGAAAACTACGCACGCCAAGGAGCCTCTAGGTGTCCAACTGCGACCACCGACAACCAGAATATGGATACCTTGTGGCGCTTCCTGTCGGTAAAAGCCTTTCACTGGTTGGAGAAGGAAATGAAAGAACGCGATGTCAAAACCATCCCACCTGCAGACAGCGACTACAAGATCAAGTGGGACGATTTTAAGAAGCTTTTCAAGGAGCAGTTTGTGCCGGAAGCAGCAGATTCAGTAGTGTGGAAGGAGTGGCACGCACTCAGGTTCAATAGAAACCAAGTTCTGAAATTTAACCGCAGAGCTTTGGAGCTGGTGGAAATTTTGGGAGGCTCATCGGCAATTACTCGGGATCACCCTCTCTGGGAAGAGTACGTGAGGAAACTCCCAGAGGGAGCTGCCAACGACGTCATACAGGAAGCTCGCCTGATGCGCCACCTCAAAAACATTGACCTTACATTTTCGGACATGACAGAAATAGTGGCCAAACGAACACTGCCGTGCCGACTGGCTGCCTCTTCAGCCAGCTTTCCGTCCTCCCATTCGGCCGCCACCAATGACTTTGATTGTGATCCAATGGATATGAGCAATATTGGGTCCGAAGCACGCAACATCTATCATGATAAGAAGTGCGATCGCTGCAATGGATTCGGTCACATCGCACGCCAGTGTCCTACGGCTGACACTAGAAACCACGGGGCGCTGTTCAAACAACGCCTATCCTCAGACCAGATCTCCACCACCAGCGCCAATGGCAAAGGTTCCCGCAGCAGAGGGGGATATGAGCCCAGACAAGTTCCACGATATGAAACCCATCTCACTAGACGTCAGGAGTGCAGTCGATACTACGAACCCCACAGGCCGAATCTTCTTAAGTGTTTCGGAGGCTCAAATTGGCGTTCACCGGTGCAGTGTGACCCCGTAGGAAGTGATCGCGATTTGGGAAGGAGCCGAGTTGGAAGTCAGTCGGTCGATACCATCGATGACCTGAGTATCAGGCCAGGTGACTATTTCGAGGGAGACTGGGCCAATGGGGATGGTTGGAAGGAGGAATGAAGGACTAGAGTCGAAGACTTGGGAGAGGCGTTGGATGGAGAGCAGAGCGAAGGGCCTAGGAGTGAGTGAGAAGGAGCGGGAAAAGCTAGATGGTAGAGCTGATAGAATGCCCCTCTGCTGCTAGGAAAAGGGAAGTGGCAACTTTGTAACAGATCTTAATGTTATGCTTACAGACATTGGTGGTAAATCGGATCTGTTATCCTTTTACGTAAAAGTGCAAACTTTCTGTTCCAAAACCCACTCAGTATACACCTTACTGGACCCCGCTGTCTCACATTGCTAGATCAACTTAAGCTATGCAAAACAGCCCGGCCTTCCCCTACACCATGCTGGCTGAATGTCAGTAATCACAGCGGGCACCAAATAACCACCCATAGAAAGAAATCAGATCGGGCCGAATGGCCGAATACGTCGCATTACCGTAAATTCATCGGAAATTACAGGATGATATACAGTATTTAACCTCAGCGGGGGGGTGTATGGCCTTATTGTTGAAAAGAACTGGCATCCCGGGGCTTCATCATGAAAAAAAAAAAAACTGCCTTAGGAGCGTGTACAGGCAGCAAACGCATCGAACGCTTTCAACGGTACCTCCCTCTTGGGAACGGCGGGGTGCACTGTAATAAGCGTTGCATCGTAACGTCTATGTATCAACGCAGACGCCCACCATCGTGGTTTACACGCAGCGCCACGTTGATTGGCGGTAACTCCCTACTGCGAGCGATATTACTGCGTGTAGGCGATACTTGTGGCGTGGTGATGCCGACGCCCTCCGTCTGCTCTACTCTACGCAGCGTTGTACCCCCAACGTGAAACTGCTACAGGACAGATTCATCAGCTGTCATTGTGGAACGATTTTGGTGGAGCATACGATGAATGTCATGAGTGACGAGGGGAATCCAGCGAGCGAATCCAGCGAGCGAATGGCGCGAGCGAATGGCGAGAGCGAATGGCGCGAGAGAATCCACCGGGCGGGTCCGTCGAGTAAATCCGGCTAGTGAATCCAGCGAATCCAGAGAGTGAATCCAGCGAGTGAATCCAGCGAGCGAAGCCAGTGAGCAAATCTAGCAAGAGAATCCAGCGAGTGAATAAGAGAGAGAATGCAACGAGCTAATCCAGTGACCCCAGCGAGCGGGTCCAGCGTGCGAATCTAGTAAGAGAATCAGCGAGAGAATCAGAAAGAGAATCCAGCGAGAGAATGCTGTGAACAGAGTACCCCGCATAGCGATGACCTGCCTGTGGCTCCGTGACAGTGAGGAGAACTGTACTGCATCGAGGTTAGAGAGACAGGATCTTACGTTGTCAGCTTAGCTTATGAATACAGAGACTTTCCCTAGAGTACTGAATGAGTCACAAGCTGGCATCGACGGATAGCCTTCTTACTAGCACCCCCACTTCTTTCTTTCTTCTTTACACTACATCGTATGCCCCCTCTTGTCTACTTACCAAAGTACTCCTCTGTAACTACTGGCTTTCCCCGCTGTATTCACTTTCTGGATTCGCTCGTTGGACTTGCTCGCTGGATTCTCTCGGCGGAATTTCTCGATGGACCCACCCGCTGGATTCACTCGTTGGATTCGCTGTCGACTCGCTGGATTCTCTCGCTAATTCTCGTACTAGATTCTCTTTCTGATTGTCTCACTGATTCTCTTGCGTATCCTCTTGCTGATTCTGAGGGTGGCCTCCGTGCAGAGGGGCAGTGTACTGCGGGCGCCGTCTAGATCCTGCGAAAGCAGCGGATGCAGAGATGGCCGCGAAATAAGGCATGGAAGATGTCGGAGACAAGCATGAAGAAATCGATGTCTCGGCTGTCCGGCAAGAGAGTATCACCACATCTCCTCTCTACCCTCTACCCGTATTTCCGTATCCCATAACCTTTGACAGGTTATAAGGTAGGTCGGAGAGTCGTGAGCGTGAAACCGAGTGAGCGACGATGCTGGCCTGCCGATACCTAATCAGTTCTTACCTTAATGCCTGCCTTATATAGTCCGAACCCACCGATAATCAAATTCAAGGTGTGTTAAACGATAGAAGGTGGGGCGGCAGGACAGATCATTTGGAGCGAGCAGTGCCTTTTCTCTCGGTTTGCTCTAATCTTCCTGTCGTGAGCCAATAAATAGAATTACTAGACTTTTGGTGGCTCCCTGCTGTCAATGCGCCAGCGGCGGGTAGATCGGCGCTGTGGGAGGAAGCGTTATGTGGATCGGTGGGGCTGAGGGCGTCATCTTGCTTTTAATCAGGTGTTACGGGGGGCTTTATTCACAACTCGCCAGGCTTCGCCCGGAGCGAGAAAGAGATCTGATCTGCAACGGTGTGATGCCTTCGTGGAGAAACAAAAGAATCAAATTAGAATAACGACAATCAATAAAATGATGTGAATCAAAAGTGACGAGCCCGCATCAAATGACCCACGTAATTCTTGAAAATTTACTCAAATCATACCAAAAATTGACTCTAGTCATTAAAGAAAATTGACTCGAGTCGTTAAAAAAATTAACACCGGTCAATTATCAAAAACGGCCAAGTGATTCTACGAGCGAGTCTTCACACAAACGGATTCACGAGCAATAGAGTAAGCGAATACACAAGTGGTCGAAGGGCAAGCTGGCAACAAGCAGATTCGAAAGAGTAACTGAACCAGTCAGAATAGCAAACCCAACATCAAACCAGGTGTAGAACTTTTCTATGCCTTGAATTCTGCTATTTTAGCGGGTTCACCGACTACAGTGGATTCGGCCACTTCAGTGGATTTGCTCGCCACCGGAAAACCAATTGAACCATGACCATGTGTGGAACCCAGCAGATGGTGAATGTCACGACACAAGTCTCGGCCTTCGGGAGGTTTTGGTCTCGGCGTTTGGAAGGATTGGGTTTTGGTTGCGCGTTGGGAAGGTTTGGTTTTGCTTGTGCGTTCTGAAGGTTTGGGTTTGCTTGCGCGGTTGGAAGAAATGTCAGTTCTGGGCTAAGTTGCATGGGAGAAGTCCATACGAGTACGTATGTGAGTTGCATATGAGTGCGAGTATGAGTACGCATGTGAGTTGTGTGAGCAGGAGTATACATGTGACTAGGGAGGATCTTGTATATAAGGAGGGCTTTCTGCTGTGTATTGTCTCTTCTTCTTCTTCTCTTCATGCAACCTCTTTTATTCTATTCGGTCAATCAACCTCTTCGCCGTTGCCTCCGTTTCCTCTGTCCTTTGATTCCGCCGTTTCGGCAACACTGGTCCGGCACAGCCCGTCTCTGTCCGACACGTCTGTCTGACGCTGTCCATCTCCGTCCGACATTTCCATCTGACGCTGTCAGTCTCTGTCCGACACGTCTTCCTGACGCTGTCCATCTCTGTCCAACACGTCCGTCTGACGCTGTCCATCTCTGTCCAACATGTCCGTCTGACGCTGTCCGTCTCTGCCCGACATCTCCGTCTAACACCGTCCGTCTCTGTCTTCCGTTCCCGTTTCCAATCCCGTTCCCGTTCCCGTTCCCGTTCCCGTCCGTTCCCGTTTCCCGCTCCCGCTCCCGCTCACGTCCTAGAATCCACCCGTTTACCTTGGAACGCCGCCGCCGCCCACCGCCGTTACAGAATGATTTCCTGATGCCATGACTTGGCCTTTCCCGAACCAAAGACAACCAAAAGATGAGGGGAGAGGAGAAACAGGGGCAGGTTTTCTTTCCAAATGGGTATAAAGAGAAAATAATCTCCCTTTCGCTGATGTTCCCGAGATCCGGGTTTGGCGCACCAGCTGCAGGGAAGGTTTCCGTTCACGACCAAAAAAGAGTGGGGACCAAAAGTGAGGACCAATTAATATTTACTCGAAGAGGGTGGCGGCAGTTTCAGTTACAGTTCGGTGATGATGATAGGCGCAGGTGGTGACTGTCTAAGTACAGAAGTGCTCGCCGCCGAAGAAAAATCCCAACCTTGCTTGATCCGCCTGACTAACCAACGAGCCCGTTGATGCCTCAGGCCCTCGGTTAGTCATAATTCGCAGTATTTTCGGCCCACAGGAGCTGTCAGAATAATGGGCGTCCGGAGATGACGGACCAGAGGCAACATGTCCGGAGATGACAGCAGCCTTAGTCTCCGAGCACCGGCTCGGGAGACAGTCTTCCGTCCTTTCCCCTTGGCGAGTCCCTCAGGCGCGTTGTATATAGAGAGAATGTTTTTCCTTCGACGTTGTATCAATAAATCAGTTCACTATCTTCGTCTCTATCGATCCCTATATTCCAACAGGAGCTCAACGGTTGCGCCCGTGTTCGGGGTGCTTCCGTTCCGGTTTCGATTCCGAATGCGTCTTCTGCGAGCAGAAAGGCCTTGAGCGAGCGGTTCTAGGAGTAGTAGTTGCGATCGTTGAGCCCCTCCGTTGAGTCGTGGTTGCAGGTGAACTTCGTGGATTCCCTGTTGTGAGGTTCGGAGCATAGTTTGTAGGATGACTGAAGCTAAGCAATGAGGCACTAAGGGGTTGGGGATTAAAAATGGGAGCACAAGGATGAGGCACTCAAGTGAGTAGGGAATCACCGGGAGATACGACGGGCGCAAATATTGATCGGTTGTGGTCTGGCAGAGCGTTCAATCCGGGTTCATAACCTGTCGGAATATAGGGTTTGATAGAGATGAAGACACCGAATAGATTGATTGATACAATGTCAAAGGCGGAATATTCCCCCTATACACAACGGGCCTGAGGGGCTCGCCAGGGGGAAAGGACAGAAGAATGACTCCCGTGCCCGTGCCCGTGCAGCGGTCATTTCCGGAGATGTCTCCTGCGGTCCATCATCTCCGGACGCCGTCTCCAGTCCGCCAACTCAGGACACCCATTAGTCTGACATATCTTGCTCATGAATCATCTTTTGGATCACTGATAGCCTTCTTCTGCACATGAGTCTTCTCAGTATTGCTCACGGCCTTCTTCTGCCCATGAGTCCTATCAGGAATGCTCATATGATTCCTTCTATGAATAAGTCCGCTTAAGATGGCCATAGCTTCTTCTTCTCATGAGTCCTAGCCACCGATCTATCACCCATACGCGGTATGCCTAGTGCAGAGCTCACCGCCTGTACCCGTATGTGGTTGCTAGTTATAGATATATCGCCCATAGCTTGGGCCGACTCGTGGATCGTCACCGACCTGTGGCCCGTAGCCGGGGCCGGCTGGTACATCTTCATAGATCTGTCGCCCATAGCATGTGCCGACTCATCGGTCCTAGCAACGACAACCTCATTAGGAGTACTTGCGATCGGCTCGTCAGACGCTATTGCTGCTAAAGGTTCGATCTGTTTCTCTTCATAATTGCGCTCCCCGGCGGGGGGGCTGCTTGAAGGACCCTCATTCGTCACATCCTGTGTGTCCGCAGTGGAATCTCCTTCAAATCTTACTTTCGAGAATTCCGCGGTTCGCAGCGATTCCAATATCCCACGGCCGCGAAATACCGATTGCGCTGCCAACATAGCCCGTAAACATGCATCGTTTAGAGCGTGCACGCATGTTGTTATCCATTCTCTAGTCCGTCGCTATAAGCAATACAGCTGAGACGCCGTAAATGATATAATTTTTTTTGTGTTTAATCATTACTCGCATGCGACCTTATGCCGAAAATGATAGTAGTGGCTTGTTGATGTCAGTGATAGAATTTTCCACGTCGACCAGTTGCCGAACGTCTTGCGCATCGACCGGTTTCCCTACGCCGACCAGTTCTTCCATGGCTTGCGCGCCAACTGGTTTGCGGGTTTCTTTTATGGCTTGCAAATGACCAGTTTCTGTGCGCCGACGGGATCCCCGAATTGTGCACCAGGCGTTCTTGCTTAAGTGTATATGCCTGTGCAATACCTCGTATGGCGACTTCCCATTGCCAGCTCGGCTAGGTCTTCTGGCGCGTAGATATGTAGGTAATGTTGAAAGGTTTCAACGCAGATCTCGGTTGTCTTGTCTTGAGGGTATAGACATGAGCATTGCGGCTATATTCGTTGAAGAGGATGTAATATAGTGGCTGCTCGGTCTGTTCGGCAGTGGTAAAAGGTCTGCGGGCTGTCCGATTGCACCAACTCAATAGCGCCAGTGTATGAATGATTCATCTGCTTACTGCTTTACGTGAAAATCGCACTCGGTAGCAGTTTCTCGCTGTCGATCTGACCGATCCCCGGCTGAAGCTCGACCTTGACCTCGTCTCGTTGTCTTACAGCTTGTACTCGATCTTGTACTTGATCTGGTCCTTGATCTCGTCTTTCATTTCGTTCTTGATCTCTTCTCCTCGACTTCGTTCTTGATCTCGCCCATAATCCCATCCTGGTTTTGTTCTCCGTGCCATTCTCGGACTCGTCCCAGATTTCGTTCTCGGTCTCTTTCTCGGCGTCGTCCATGTTTGTCTTCTTGATCTCGTCTAAGATCTCGTCTATGATCTTGTCCTTGATCTTGTACTTGTCCTTGTACTTGTCCTTTACCCCCTCCTTGATCTCTTCCCCTTGACCTTCTCATTGATGTAGCGTATCACAAATTTCTGGAACACTGTTCTCGTAACTGTGGTATTTCGCTCTGCTGGGCAACTTTCTCTTCCCGTAACAATCTCGAGAGCGCTGGCAATCACGGTCGTAGTCGAACTCGGGTGATTGTTCTGCGCGATCATGGTGGGCGGGGAGATCACGACTGGGTGGCGTCTGATTTCGCTTCGACGTGTCCGCAGTGCTTTGTTTCTGACAATGGTTAACTATTTTTAAGGAATCTCGTGGTGAGAGGTAGATAATCGGACGCGAATTCGCCGGCCCCCGCGACAACCGCTGGCTCTGTACGAGCTACTTTTAATGCGAATGTTGCTCTTTCTCCATCTGCTCTCCTTTGAAGATAAGAGTTGACGAGATTTGGTGGTTGTGTGGGCGGCAAATTCTGAAAGAGTAGCTCAAACAAGTGGTAGCGAGAGAATTGAAGGGAATCGAGAAAAATATGGGAATTGGAATGCTTGAGGGAAGAGTGGACGGAGGTTCGATGATGTTGAGCAACGGGCCCATAACCTGGCGGCGGGAGTCATGTTTCGAAGAGATGTTTGTCTTGCGAAGATATGACGCTACTGCCCACATCTATGAAGTGGCAGTCACGAGCACTGACTAGGCTATAGAAGACTTTCTACAGGACTCATGCTGATGTTACGGATGGGTGAGGTTAGGTTGGTGTGTGATGCTCTAGTATCGTCGCAAAATTGCTTTAAAAGCATCACAAACAAATAAGATCCCAATATTCTGCCTGTTCAGTATCAGGAAGACACCACCGTATACTTGTAAGAAACGTACATTGCAAATCGACAAAGCACCAGTTGACTCTCAATCAAGTGCATACAAGCTAAAGCCCGCAGCATCAAAACAATCAGCAAGATAGGACAAACCAACGAAGACTCCAATCCTAGGTTTATTCATTACTCGCATGCGACCTATGAGATCATGGCGAGGTTATGTACTGTCCGTTTCCTGTCTGCTTTCCTCACAATGGCGGCTCGTTGCAAGCTCCCCTTTTTGCCCTCCGCCCAAGCCTGTCACAAGATGTGATGGGCACCAAAGAAACTTACAAAAGAAAGGAGAGCGAGCGTGAAACACAAAGGAAAGATGTAAGAAAGGCGCCCCCCCTAAACTGTTCCCACAGACGCCATGAAGTCGGGCCTGCGCCGTCCGGCCTCTGGCTTTTCGGCATCCTGTCTTTCGTATTGGAGGTCCGGCCTCCGGCTCACTGTTGTGCCTCCATCCACATCTTCTCCGCGATTTCCCGCTTGAGGTTGGCGAGGGATTGTGGGAGGGGTATCGCCCGTGCTTCTGCCCGCTCCCCCGCCGCGATCTTAGCCCACTCAACTGCCTTCTCGTTGCCGGTTATTCCCTTGCGCGCTGGGAACCAACTGATTTCGATGATACTGCCCAGTCTGGCCCTGCGCAGAGAGGCGATGTGCTTCTGCGACTGGAGAGCCTATTTCTGTCCAAGACCCGGTTCGTCCGACGCCATCCGCTTGATGGCTGCCTGTGCATCGGTGCAGTTGGTGACCCGTTTTGGGGTCGTGTTCCTCCGCGAGACAGACTCCAGCGCGTAGACGAGGGCGGCGCACTCCGCATCGTAGGCCTCCTAGCTGCACCCAAAGTGAGTCTCGATGCCTTTCCAGGTTAGGCACTTCCACACCACCGCGTACCGTGTAGCCCCATCGTCCAGCCGCGATCCGTCCGTAAACATGGTCAGCCCGGATTGGTTTCTCGCCGCCTCAGCCTTAGCCTCGGCTTCCTCCTCTTGTAGCAGCTCCGCGTCGACTGTTTCCCCCTTCTCAAGCAGAGCTGTGCTCTCCGTCCGTCCGCCGTATGCAAGCGCGTTTGTAAGTCGCCGCCCTATTCCCGTAGCGGCTGCAACTATCTCCCGCGCCTGGTCCCCCCTGTGGCAGGTTCAACAGCCGTAGCCCAAACCTCCGCTGTCTGTTCTCCATCTGTGTGGTTGCTGCCCTAAGGCCAGATTCCGTCGAGACGGCTCCTAGATTGGTTGTCCGGAAGCAGCATGTTGTCGCCCGGGCCTCCTCAAGAGAGCACTGCAGAAAAGTTGGTGAGCGCGGTGAGAAAGGCAGGGAGCGTCTGTTGGGTAGGATGCTATCTGGGTTGTTGGGGGGAATGCGAGCGAAGGTGAATAGAGATATTATACACACTGGCCACCTGGCCTTGACACCAATGTTGACATCGCCTGTAATGACTTCGTCTTCCTGTCATTCGGACATCGTCATTACGATATCCTAACCTCGTCATCCATTCCGCCCTTGTCACCCATTCCGCAGCGCAACAGCGAGAAGTATTTCCAACACTGTAGGGGTTTTAACAACAAAGGCTGCAACCGCGGGTGCCCGAGGATGCGCGATCCAAAAGTGGGGGTGCGGAAGCTGGTCGACCGCGGCCGGCAGCAGATGTTGGCGTAGGCGGAGTGACGGTGATTACCTGATGCTAAGGGCCGGTATGGTTTCGTCGTAGTGGGAGACTTTAGGGTACCGCTGGCATTGTGGGCTGGTGCACGTCTAGGCCGGACCGCCACTGCGCACTGCAGAGGATACCGGAGTGGAATGGGCGACGCGCTGTGCTCGTGCGTCGGACTAGTACAGTGCACTCCCACTCCCGCGAGCATCCAACCATCGTGTCTGCGATCCATCTCCGTGTTTGTTGAGCGACGCCGTCCATGAGCAACTGTATCACCATGTATTACTGGGCTCCACAGAGAGTAGATACATGAGCAGAAGTAGTAGTTTCGTTGGCCCCCTCCATCTGCACCGAACGCGCCTTTGGTCCGGCCTCATCCACAAGAAAAGAAAAGAGTGAAGAAAAAACAGCCTCACTCGGTCCCCGGTGCACACTTCAACGTCTCTACTCCCAACCAGACGAGGAGTCTTTTAACCCAAAGAAAAACAATTATAGCTAACAGTTGTATCCTCTAAAGTCACACCATTCGTGACAGAAAACCGCAGTACCAGGACTCCCAATGTAAATGCACGCACCCTCCTCTGTAGTCCAGTTACTCACTTACGGGCACTCTCTTGAAATATCTCCTCCCATTCCATCGATTCAAGGCATGTGGGTGCTGTCATCCATCCGCCAGTGGTCGTCTGTGCTCGTGAGCAAGTACAGAGCGACAAGGGCGGGCAGGAGGATCATGTGTTCATCCGGAGGGGTGATCTCGCTTTGGTCGGGGGCGGAGACGAGACATCTAGATCAGCGTAGGCGCCACCGTGGATAGAGTGGACGCAGACAAGCTTGTGGGTTGTGATTACTTATCCGTATCTGCGCAGTTTCGATCGACCAGTAAGTGTCTCCAAATGAAGCGCCATGGCGGTAGTGGTGGGGATAGGGTAGTGGTACTTCGCAGCTGAGCGCAGATGGCCGAAGATGGAGAAGACACACTGCTGTGAACAGCTTGCACAAACCGCGAACCTTGACATCCGTGCGAGGGGGGTCGGACTCGGTATTAAGCTCGGCAACCTCGCCTGCAGGATTGCGACGCTGATGGCGCTCTGCTGGGACGTGAGAACGCCCGGTGGCGGTGGCTGTGCATACGGATGGAGTGGGGCACCCAGCGATGGCGTTACAGGATGTGCAGATACGGGAGCGGACACCATCAGGGCGGCGGGGTGAGGGGTTGTGTTAAAGGTCTGGTGGTATTGGATAGGAGTATGTAGGTTCGGTGATCGCGGCATGGGGACAAACTGCGGCGGCGGCGCAGGCCACTGTACTTGTCCTGGCGGCTGCTCTGCTCCCTTCTCGGACTCGTTAGCGTACTTCTGCTACGATTGCGCGGATGGTAGTTGGGGCGGTAACAGTCTGCGCTTAGCTTGTAATCATGCATATGTAGCAGGAAATGTGGTGCGCCTGAGTCGTGACGACCGCAGTGAGTAATCGGAGGAGGTGGCCGTGAGCGGGAGATGAGTGGTGATGATGCGGATGTGGGGTGAGGTGGTGGTCGTGGCAAATGAGAGCATTAGAGGAAGGAATTGCAGGAGAGATGGGGGCAGAAAGCGAGAAGGACGGAGATGGACGGGAGAGGGAAGGAGAGGAGGCTGCGTCGGCAACGCGGCTGCCAGTAGGCTGTGGCAACCATGCAATTGCTGTCGGCAGCGCCGAGATTTACTGGGGAGAGAGGGGGTTCTTCGCCGGCTGTTCCCAGGCCAAGACGACCAGAAAGATGAAGATCGCGCAAGGGAAAGGAAGAAAGCAAGAAAAAAAAGGGTCGAGGCCGCTCACCTCTCCAATAGGCACTGGAGAGGGACGAGATATAGCACTCACTGAAGAAAATCGAGGAAAAGGAGAAGATACAACCGGACGAAAGTGGGGAAAGAGTTGTTGTATTTCCATATCCAACAACCGACGGGAAAGGCTATGAAACGAAGTAAATGTTGGGAAAGCTTCTCGGCGGTGGACGAATGGGGGCCCTGCTAGAGTTGAGAGGGCGTTGTTGGCATACGAATGATGGGGCTAAGCTGCAATGTGGATGTACGTAGTGTTCTCGGTTCGGCGCTTCTTCGGTTCTACACTTCTACCACCTACTACATAGCAACTAAGATTCCCCGCACGAGCCCTAACCACTACGTGAAGAATCCCATCTACGCACTCCTACGGCTATAACCATTCAACATCGGGCTCATAACCTGTTGGCAAGATTACCCGATCACTGCCGAAATGGAGAGTTTCTAGAAGTGAGAGTGTGTGTATGATGACGAGACGAACTGAGATGGGTCAGTATCAGAAGAACTGGTTAAGAGAGAGAAAAGAAGGAAGAAGAAGAAACTAAGAAAAGAACCCCAACCAGGCTCCCCTGAAATCCAGCATGGCTCCCATAGTCACGGCGTTGCTCCCGTCGGCGTCCCATGCCAGACCGGCGAGAAGTATACTTTCAACAGATCGCAAATTCACAAAGAAGAGCACATACAAGGGATTTTATCAAGTTGCGCGACAGGGGCTCGTGAACTATCAGCAGGAGTAATGTGTAGATGTGATGGGTTTACTATTTTAGGACTGACGCCACTGCTATCGATATGCTGCTGGCACTGCACGGCCTCTGACTAAGCACCCAGTATGATGCACAACTACGCTACGTAGCCTTGGAGGCATCGAGTGAGACTTCTGAGAGAGAATGGTGCTGCTCTGAGGGGTTTCGATCAGGATGCCATCGTGCTCAGGCCTTCGCGCAAGGGTGTGGGTCACGGGTAAGGATGGCGTCGCGCCAGCGCAGGCGGAAGTCACGTTGGACTCGCAGTCATCACCCGCGCGCCCTGCCGTCTTTGGTTTTGCAGGTACTGGTCTCGAAGCCAGACGCAGGTGTCGTTATCCGGAAGCACTCCCGCTTGGCTGACGGATGACTGGATGTGTTGTGCACGGCGGGCATACCACACTTGCAGTACACTACGTGCAAATGCAGGCATTGTGGTTGTGGAAGCTAATACTACCTCGGGCTGCTTTAGGTCTAAAGTTCTGTGGCGCACACAAGGTCCACTTCTCGGGTTTCACTGCATCAGGAGAAAAAAATCGGTGTTCCAACGCAGCATTGTGTTGGACGCGTTGACAGCATTGGAACGAAGGTTGGGCTGCAATTTTGTGTTGATACGCAGCTGGCATTCCGTTGGCAGACAACAGGTAGTGCTTCCCTCTCAACACAACACCTGGCGTGGCATCTACTATTCACGCAGAGAACCTTACAAACTTGCATTGGAACGTATTCCGGAGCGCGAATCATTCTGTCCACGTAGCACTTCCAGCTGATCGCAACACCAGACGGCGCATCTACTATCCACCTTACAAACTCCTGTTGGAACTTAGTCTGGAGGACGATTTCTCTGTCCATGCAGAGCTTCCGTCCAAATACCACGCCGGGCGGGACATCTACGATCCACACAAAGTACCTTACAGACTTCCATTAAAACGTCGTCCGGAGGGCGAACAATTCTGACGACGTAGAGCTTCCGTCCGAATGCAACTCCAGGCGGTGTACATCTACTGTCCACGCAGAGCACCTTGCTCGCCCCCATGGGAACGCAGCCCGGAGGACGGTCTCCCCGCCCAGACAGCCCCTCCGCCAGAACGCAACGCCAGGCAGGGCGTTTACCATTCACGCCGAGAACCTTGATCCTTCTGTTGTAACGTTGTACCGAGGACGAATTATTCTCACAATTCTGACCAAAGAGACTACTTGGGGATGCAATCCGGTACGAGAATCAGTTGAGCGAAATTAGTGAATGAACCCAGCGAGCGAAATTAGTGAGTGAATCTAGCGAATGAATCCAGTGGGTTCACAGCGAATCCAACAAGTGAATCCAGAGAGCGAGTACAGCAAGTGAATCTAATAAGAGAATCAGTGAGAGAATCAGTGAGAGAATCCAGGGAGTGAATATAGCTAGCAGGGGGATCTGGTGAGAGAATGTAGTACGAGAACCAGCAAGAGAATCAATGAGAGAATCCAGCGAGCGAATCCAGTGACTCCAGCGAGCGGCTCCAGCAAGAAAATCCGACGAGCGGATCCGGCAAGAGAATCCAGCGAGCGAATCCATTGACTCCTGCGAGCGGGTCCAGCGAGCGAATCTAGCAGGAGAGTAACAAGAGAATCAGAAACAGAATCCAGTGAGCGGGTCCAGCGAGAGAATCTGGCGAGTTGACACCGAATCCAACGAGTGAATCCAGCGAGCAGGTCAAGCGAGCGAATCTAGGAAGAGAATCAGCAAGAAAATCAGCGAGAATCAGCGAGAGAAGCCCGCGAGCGGGTCGAGCGAGAGAATCCAGTGACTCCAGCGAGCGGGTCCAGCGAGCCAATCTAGTAAGACAATCCCGCGAGAGAATCAGTGAGAGAATCCAGCGAGTGAATACAGCAGCCGGTCTTGCGAGCGGGTCCGGCAGGGGGATCCGGTGAGACAATCTAGTACGAGAATCAGCAAGCGAATCAGTGAGAGAATCCAGCGGGCGTAGCCGGGAAAGGAATCCGGCGAGTGAATCAGCGAATGAATCCAGCGGGAGAATGCAGTGAACAGAATACCTGGCATAGCGATGACCTGCCTGTGGCTCCGTGACAGTGACGAGAACTGTACTGCATCTAGTGTAGAGAGTAAGGTTTCTACGTTGTCGGCTTGGCTCATGAATACAGAAACTTGTAGACCAGCCGCCAGCGACGGATAGCATTTTTCCTAACACCCCCATTTGTTTCTTTCTTCTTTACACTACATCGTATCCACCCTCTTCCCTTTTACCTAATCCGCTGTAACTACTGACTTTCCTGGCTGTATTCTCTCACTGGATTTGCTCGCTGGACTTGCTCGCTGGATTCTCTCGCTCGACCTGCTCGCTGGATTCTCTTGCTGATTCTCTTACTAGATTCGCTCGCTGGACCGGCTTGCAGGAGTCAATGGATTCGCTTGCTGGATTCTATTTCTGGTTCTCTTGCTACTCTTTTGCTAGATTCGCTCGCTAGGTTTGCTCGCTGGGACCGCTCGCTGGATTCACTCGTTGGATTCTCTCACTGCTTCTCCCGCTGATTCTCACTAGATTTGCTCGCTGCATTCACTGGATTCACTTACCGGATTCACTCGACGGACCAGCTCGCTGGATTCTCTCTCTAATTCTCGTACTAGATTCTCTTTCATATTCTCTCTGTGATTCTCTCTCCGATTCTCTCTCCGATTCTCTCTCCGATTCTCTCTCCGATTCTCTCTCCGATTCTCTTGCTGATTCTCTTGCTGATCCCCTTGCTGGATTCTCTTCCCGGCTGCGCCCGCTGGATTCTCTCACCGATTGTCTCGCTGATTCTCGTACTAGATTCGCTCGCTGGACCCGCTCGCTGGGTTTGCTCAATGGATTCGCTGTCAACTTGCTGGATTCTCTCGCTGGATCCGCTCGCTGGATTCATTGTCAACCCGCTGGATTCTCTCGCTGTTTACGCTCGCTGGAGCCACTGGATGAGCTCGCTGCATTCCCTCTCTGATTCACTCGCTGGATTCTCTTACTAGTTTAGCTCGCTGGATTGACTCGCTAGATTCACTGGATTCACTGCCGGATTCACTCGACCGACCCGCTCTCTGGATTTTTACTAGATTTGCTCGCAAGATTTGCTCGCTGGATTTGCTCGCTGGATTCACTCACTGGATTCACTCGCTGGATTCCCCTCGTCACTCATGACATTCATCGTATACTCCGCCAAAATCGTTTCTACAATGACAGCTGACGAATCGATAGGTACTTTCAGGGCTGGAGAATATGGAGCTTTCCGAGCCGATTGGTGTTACATAGCATGCGTTAAATAGCAATACAACTGAATCATTAGTATTCCGAAGGGCATCTATTGGTACGCACAACATTGCGCTCGAAGGTCGCGAGCGGCCTGTACTGTAGCAGTTTCGCGTTGCAGTTCAATGCTGTGTAGAGTAGAGCGGACGACAGACGTCGGCATCAGCACGGCACAAGTTTCGCCTACACGAAGTAATATCATTCGCAGTAGGAGTTACCACCGATCAACGTGGCGCTGCGTGTAAACGACGATGGTGGACGTCGTCGTCGCTGTTTGGTGGCTTCTTTTGCCAGTGTGAGGCTGTGGTTCCACCAGGGTGCCTCCGCCTTCCTGTCGCCATGCCACAAGTATCGTCTACATGCAGCTATATCGTTCGTAGTAGGGAGTTACTGCCGATCAATGTAGCGCCGGTGAAAACGACGATGGTGGGCGTCTGCGTTGATACCTAGACGTTACGTTGCAATGCTTATTACGGCGCGCCCCACCGTTCCCAAGAGGGAGGTACCGTTGAAAGCGTTCAATACGTTTGATGCCTGTACACTCTCCTAACGCAGGATTTTTGTTTCCTGATGTGCTTACTGGGCTCACCGGATATGGTGACAAGTCGAAAAAACCGCATGCAAACATTCAGAAACCCCCTAGCAGTCCTGTCCATCTAACGACTCTCAAACGACATGGAAAATACCTCCAATTAAGAGGTAACCCAGAACGGGTTCACCTTTCCAGGACAAAGGCCATTCCTTCACATTCCATCTCAGAAACCCAGCAGACTCAAACGAACAATGAGCAGGTAGGAAGGTGGCGCATAGTCAGTACGCCAGCATACTCGCAGACCGCCTCCGTAACCAGCGACCCAGAACTCACGACGGCCGTCACGCCACTTTCGATGGTCGATTCGGCAATACTGACACCTGTCATTATCGAATTAACACCTGTTGCGTTCGAATTGGGGCACACATTGCATGTGACATAATACCATTGGCCTCCTTCATGGCGTTGATCACCGCGTCCACTACGGTGGCAGATGCGTCCTTCATACTGTCGACGATTTGCCCCTTGAGGGCGTTGGCGATGAGTGCGAAATTTGCACTCGAGCCATCGAGGTCGAATTTAGAGACAATCCTAGAACAGAACCGTCGTCTCGTAAGCCCGTGGGAAATGTTGCGAACCAAGTCGTTTCCTATGTCTGCCTTGAACTTACACAGTAGAGAGGAGTGAAATGCTAAGGTCAAGGGAACATCGAACAACGACCAGCGTCCAGAACGCCACAAACACACCAGGGCCACCACCCAGAACCTCCCAGCAGGCCGCGAAGAACTCATAGGAAACACGTGCGAGGCGCCGGGTTAGTTTTTCCGCCGTACCATGGATGGCAATGGTCTTGCCGCCGAGCAGTGGAACGGTCGCCGACCACAGCTCCTTCTCGATGATAGAACCGTCGACAGTAAGGTGACTGCCGGCCACTGGCTCAAGGGAAAACTTTCGCCGAAGGTAGGTATCAGCTGCCTATGACAAGTGAGTCAGCGGGTGAAGGCGAAGCTGGAGCCCACATAGTAACCTCGTAATTGCTGGGCAGGTGAGAGAGTGGGAGAAAGAAAGATAGTCGACCGAAGCAGACGAAGCAAAAGCCATCAGCATCTACGGCCAGAGCGGTGGGTGTAGCTGCGTCTGCATCGTGAAGGCTGGGTACAGCGCTTGCTGGCTGGCTAGAGGCAATCGGTTGGTCGTCAGCGGAGAAAGTATTGACAACCAACTGCATCGACGCCGTGCCGGGATTCTCTTGATCGCCCATTTGGAAGGAGCACAGGCCGAGTTGTTGCGAAGGAGAGGCGGGGCGAGTTGTTTGGTGGGGCGGACCGGCGATTGGCGTGGCAGAGGGAGAGGGCGAGTTGTGGAGGGGAGGGAGGAGGAGTGGTAGGTTGAGAAAGGAAAAGGGAAGTTCAGTAGGCGACGGCATTTATAAAGGGTGGCCCATCCCGATAGCCCGTGCCCATATCCCTGCGCAGTCTATTCCCGCATTTGTCCTGCTGCATGCCTCCCTCCAACAGGGCGAAAGACACAGAGGTCGCTAGCGCTCCCGCTCCTGCGCCTCGAGATACCCAATCAGGTATCTCACCGAACCCTCCGGTACAAGCGAGCGTCGGAAATCGTCCTTACCGTCTGTCCGCAGGCCTCGGCCGGAACAGACTGCGGATCGTCGACAGATATGAATCCGTGATTGGACTATCAAGTCGGAACTGTTGAAGTGGTCCATATATACAGTAAAGTTTAAGCGTTCCAATGGAGCGTTGCGGGAGAAAGAAGGAAGAAGGAAAGTCTGAGCACACACCGAGGGCGATGATCTCATTACTCGTATGCGGCCTAATTGGAGCACTCCGACGAGCAAATCTGTCAGAATAAGGTGGCGTCCGGAGATGAGGAGGCGTCCGGACATGACTGAGTCCCCGCGCACCGGCTCGGGGGGGGCAGTCTTCCGTCCTTTGTCCTGACGGCCTTCCTGTATATAGGGAGATCTTGTGCCCGCATAATACTGTAATAAAATCTTCACGTTTATCGATCCATATATTTCAACAAAATCTGCGGGGTATCCAACCGGCAATCAAATGAACGAACCAACAAGCAACCCATCGAGCAATCCTAGAAGGATGCAGACGAGTGATTTGAGGGGCAATCCGGTGAGGAATCCAATGCCTAAGTCGGGGGAAAGTCCGAGGAATATTCCAAAGAGCGATCTGATGAGTGATCAAATTGTTCAGGTCGGCGAGCGATCTAACCGGCAATCAGACGAGCACCTCGGGGCGCAACCCAAGGAGGAATCAGACGAGTGACACCACGAGAAATATGACGAGCGATCCGTCCTGGTAACTGGCGTGCAACCAGAGGAGCAAGCCGACGAGTGATACGAAGAGCAAACCAGCGCGGAGTAATCCAAGGAATGATTGGCCGACCGAACCGACAAGCGGTCCGTCATGGAAACAGGCGTGTAATCTAGCGAGCGATCTGACCTGTAATCTGAGGAGTAATCCAAAGTGTGATCCGAGGTGTGATCCGACCCACAATCTGGTGAGTAACCCAAGGAATAAGCCGAGGAGATATCCGAGGAGTTACCCAATTTCTAGAAACAAGTGATGTAGGACGGAAAGCCAAAGAGGAAAAGGAGAAAGGAAGTGATGGCTTTCCAAACGAGGAGGATGAATCGATGGAAGTGGAAGAAGAGTAGGTGGAGCCGGAGCAATACTGCGGTGTTGTTTTGTAGGAAAAATACTGGTTGGTGTTGTTGGAATTCACTGTAGTCTTAACAGGCTTATATTAAGGAGCGAAATAAGATATTAAGATAGATGTCCCCCACCGCCGCCGCTTTGAGCCGCATCGAGGGGAGAAGACATCGTCAACATGGTGTCGACCAGGCAAACCGTCACGTCCGCAGTCATCAACCTACACATCACCCGACACTACCTCTCGTGGAGAACGACGTGATCATCCCTTATCACTGAGTGCGCCTCCAGTGTTGTTACTAGCAAGAAATTCCCGACGAACTCGGACAACTACTGCCTAGAGGCGTGAATACAATTAGTGCCACAACTGCATCGCCTCGGTGACGCACCTATCTGGCGAACCCTCGAGTCATACCATCATCCGCGCTCCTTCCGCGAACAAGATCTATTCACCCCACGTCTGGGAGTTTCGTTGCCAGAAGTACGACTCTGCTTTCACAGTATCGGGTCCAATTACAATTCGGAGCTACTCTACTTACTCGATATACTAGTGCTGCTACGACGTGTCATACCGTGTCAGAATAATGGCGTCCGGAGATGACGGACCGGAGGTGGCGTCCGGACATGACTGAGTGCCCGATCACCGGCTCGGGGGGGCAGTCTTCGGTCCTCTGTCCTGACGGCCCTCCTGTATATAGAGAGAACTTGCGCCCGCATAATGCTGCAATAATCAATCTTCACCTTTTTTATCGATCCATATATTCCAACTGGTTATGAGCCCGGCTTGACGCTTTCTCAGCCCTCAACCTATCGATATTCGCACCTCCGTACCCGACCAACCGCCATCCGAAACCGACCTGTGCCTGATACCCAAGTCCTGAACCATTTTAAGCTTCAATAAACATCACGACAATATCATGACCGACTCCACAACGTACACCTGCAAGCATGGCTTGACGCCCATCCTCAGCGCCAGAAACTACCACTCATGGAATAATAACATTACAAACCTCCTTGCAATGGCTGACTCCCTCGATATTGTCCTCGGTATGGAGCTCGCACCTGCAGGCAACGCAACGGCACAGGCTCAAGACTTCCGCCAGCGGTCGCAGTATGCCTTCGGAATAACATGGTCATCAACTGAACCCAGCATTTGAACGTTTCTCAATTGTCTCGGATATCGTGATCAGCACACAGCCCGGGAAGCCCTCCATAAACAATACGATGCTACCGTATCCCAGTCGGCATGTATCGCTACCCTTGACCACCTCCACTCTGCTGTGATGAAGCCTGGAATGTCTGTATCGGACTACATCTCCTCACTTTTGGGTATCAGTCAGGAGCTGGAAGGGACTCCAGCCACCCAATCGTCCGCCCCCACGTCCCATTTCCCAGCTCCCTCCCCGGAGCTCTTGGCGCAGCTCCGGGTCTCCGCCATTCCCACCTCCTGTGCGCTGCTTGCAGCCGCAGTCAGGGAGCGGGCGAGTGCTCCTCCCATGACCAGCTTCCCAGACGTGTCGAAAATATTGTCGCCTCCGCGCCGGAAAAAGTCCTGTGTGCTCTGCTGTTGCCCGGCGCCGGTGGTGGCGCGCTTGAAATTTGGCCTCCTGTGGCCCTTTCCCTCCCACTCTTCCTCCACCTCCATCTCCCCCTCGCTGCTCTCGAGCTCGCTTAGCTCACTCCCACTGTCTTCCTCCATTTCCTCCACCCTGTAGTCCCCTCTATCTCCCACGATATCAAGAACCACATGGGATACAACCAAGAAGCCTACGATGCAGAATGCGCAGCACTGGCAAGAGCCCTCGAGGAGGCGGCAAAGCGCCAGACGGTGCCGGAACGGGTCACAATTTTCACTGATGCC
>Ga0307516_10000473_pt1 | contig 53325 bp, 65 predicted proteins | sample 19_EM_MG_FD_203310 | JGI IMG/M metagenome (GOLD analysis project Ga0307516, IMG submission 203310) | Populus trichocarpa ectomycorrhiza microbial communities from riparian zone in the Pacific Northwest, United States - 19_EM | ecosystem: Host-associated > Plants > Roots > Unclassified | place...
AGTGTCGCTGGTTCAATTCCAGCTTGTGTCAACATTTTCCCTCTTCTATTGCTGAGGTCATTTGATCGTGTCAAGTTGCTGCCACACTTGTTCACACAGTCATGTGACTTCTAACAGGTTTGTCAGACCTGAGTGTCTTGTAAAGGGTCTGCCATTTTAGGTGACAGATGAGAGTGTGATTATAGACATGTATCGTGTGGTCCCATGAAAATTTCCACATAGTATTTGTGAGACAGGCACAAAAGCACATTGATTGTGCTTTGTCCATGATCGTGTGATTAAGACATTCAGCACAACCATTTTGTTGGTGCTGATAAGACACTGGTCTCAGATAAGATACCATTATCATATAGCATAGTCTTAAATGCATCATTGAGGAATTCAGTCCCACCATCAAATTGCCAAGTGCTGATCAAGGCATTGTGTTGATTTTTGGCATATACAGTAAACTGCCAAGCATGGGTGATTGTATCAGATTTCTTTTTTAGATTAAAAGACCATGTGTGGGATGTAAAATCGTCAAGTATAGTAAGAATGTAATGATAGCCATTAAAAGATCTTTTGATCAATGGACTAGCTGGAAAGGCTTTGTTGCTTGTGATACTGATGGAGGAAAAGAGCACAATGGCATCTTTCCTTTCACACAAGCTTCACAGGGCTTCTTGGCCATGGGTATAGTGATAAGCTTTGGTGTCTCTTTTACCATTTCAGGTAATTTCTGGAGTATGTTGTCACCGGGGTGACCCATATGTTGATGCCATATGCTGTAATCAGCAGCATAGACTATTCTGGTCTTGGCTGATAATGACTGAACAGACTTGATTGTCGAATTCAGCCAAAATGTAGTAGAGCCTACAACGTGCGGTTGATATATGAGAACAGGAAGTTTATTTCTTAAGAACATAAGCTGGCAATTATCGCCTATGATGAGCTGTTTGTCATTCAGGAATTCTCCCATAGAGAGTAGACAGGTGTTTAATCCATTAAGGTAATATACAGATTGTAGGCATGTTGTTTTCTCATATGCCTTACTATTCCGCAGAAGAATAGTGTGTGTGATAAACACTGTTCCAGCCTCTTCGACTTGAGTAATGTTATTAGCCATTTGAATCATCAATGGCTGTGCCAATTTGAAGGCATCTACTAAGTCAGATCGTTGGCCTGTAAAGTGCATTGAAGCACCAGAGTCCAGAAGCCATTGTGGCTTAGATTGCTTATATCTCGAGCATGAACATTTATCAATAAAATTGTATTGCACCCTGTAGGGTGTGTGGATGCTACAAGGCCATATAGGCTGACAGGTACAGAGCGGTAAAAGATATTTTTATTTAAGCCAAAATATTCAGGCGACGTCAGATTGCATTGCCAAACAAGGCTCTGCTCAATGTAGTTAGCATCAGGTTCATGATCAAGGAAATTAAGGACTGAGGCGAAATAGTCTGTATCAAAGTCCCCAGCAATGTCTGGTGGCAGCATAGGGCTGCCAACTGAAATAGTCCTGTCATCAATGTATTGACGTTTTGATGGGGTGCCACTTCCTGGGAGGTAGGGGAAATCATCCTCTGTGAAGATGAAGTTGGGAGATGGTATTTGCCATTTCAGGGAGTGATTCTGAGGTGGGTGGATGATGTCGGAGACGTGACTCTCAAAATGCTTGAGCGTCAAGACTGTCAGAGTGACATCCATGTGATCAGCTAGATCACGTGCCTTCTTGGCATTTACCCAGATGCTGGGCCTTGTTTTCATAGAGCCGGTGTACCTGTGAGGTATAGGCTTGGCAGGAATTGCTGCAGGAATTGCTTTCGGAATGAAGGCAGGGGTGGAGATTATCCTACCATTATCATTAATGGTCATGACAACTGGAAGGGGAGCAGGAGGAGCAGGAAGTGGAGCCAATTGTGAGGCTATGGGAGTGGGAGGGTTGACCACTATCACAGATTCTGCTATATGGACATGATCGCATTGTTGGGTGGCTTCTTGTTGTTCCTTCACTTGTTTTCCAGCATGAGAATGTCCTTTCTTCTTCTGATCACCCAAGCCGGATGCAGAAGGCTGTTCCTCTCTGGATTTTCCTTTCCAGGTGGGCGGGTGATCAGATTTATGCTTGACAGCTGAAATCTTGTTCGCTGATGATAGCTTCTGAGACTAGGTTCCAGTCGAGCTTCATCAGCTCCGCACCCGTCGAGGCATCCCACACCCGCACAGAGCGATCTAGTGAGCCAGAGACAATGCGGGTTCCGTCACTCGAAAACATCACAGAATTGACTCTGCCATTATGGCCGTTCAGCTTCATCAGCTCCGCACCCGTCGAGGAATCCCACACCCGCACACCGAAATTGGTTGAGCCAGAGACGATGCGGGTGCCGTCACTCGAAAACGCCACAGAATTGACAAAGAAAGTGTGGCCGTTCAGCTTCATGAGCTCCGCACCTATCAAGGCATCCCACACCCGCACAGACTGATCATCTGAGCCAGAAACAATGCGGGTTGCGTCACTCGAAAATGCCACAGAATTGACACTACCAGAGTGGCCGTTCAGCCTCATCAGCTCCACACCCGTCGAGGCATCCCACACCCGCACCGACTCATCGCGCGAGCCAGAGACGATGCGGGTTCTGTCACTCGAAAATGCGACAGAATTGACACTGTCGGTGTGGCCGTTCAGCGTTGTAAGCTCCGCACCCGTCGAGGCATCCCACACCCGCACAGACTGATCCTGTGAGCCAGAGGCGATGCGGGTTCCGTTATTCGAAAGTGCAACGGACGTGACCCAAGCTTCGTGCTCCAGGGTCAATAATGGTACAGTGTCGCCACCTCTTATTGGCTTGAAGGAAGGGCCATGAGAGAATTGGCTCTTCCACATCTGGTACATAGTGGAATCCCGCGACCACGTTGTCAGACTCGAGATGTAAAGGTGTGGTGTTGACTGTGCCGCTGGGCTTGCACAAAGTACGTGCAAAAGTTGGCAGCCTCGGCGAGGTGAGGAGCAAGGTCTGAAGATTTTTCATCCTCGACCTAACGTACCGGTATTAGTTCAAGTCTATCAGGCAACAAAAGATTCTCCACTTTCAAGACCCACTCACGGGCCTTTTGAAGCATCAGACTGCATTGAGCCTGCGAACCAAGTAGATTCATCACCTCAATCCAGAATAGGACCCGCACACGCAGAAACTCGTCAATCCCGGTCCGGAGAGAGTCGCGGTCGCCAGATCCAGCTCGGTTCAAGTGCTGATCCCAATTCCGACAAGAATACTGCAGGACGTGGCTGATGTTCTTTTCGATTCGACGACTGAGATCTGGAACCTCAGAATCGAAGAGAAACGAGGATGGCAAATCACAAATGTTGAATCGCAGGCCGGACACCATGATGCGGAAGCAACAGTGAGTAAGGCGAGCGTGATGAGCTGGCTCATCGCATGACATGTCTATGATGCGGCTGCCAGTGACCTGAGGAACGCTGAATCTTGATCGCTCCTGAGCAAACATGAAGTCGGGAAATGACGCATGGTACCAAAGCACTTGATTGTCTTTCGAGTAGAGAACTGCGTGCAGCTCCTCGACGACCACCGTAGCCATCTGCGCGTCAGCCACATCAGAAAGTGTTCCCGCAACGGACGTGGATACGCGCTCCTCCGTACAAAGAAGGGTGTGGAGAATTTTCAACCGATCACGAACAAGGGCATCATCCAATTTGCAGAAAGCACCCCACAGGATTTGCTGGTATAATGTGTCGATGAGTAACGGCCTGTCAGCGCTACTAGACATATGATCGGTCAGCTGGGCTAACATGCGGCGCTGCTCATCTGTCGTCATTCTGTGACGCGGACGGATATATCTCACCGCTGTTGCAGCGTATATGAACAACCCGTCCGCCTTCCGAGAAAGCTCGTCGAGCTGATCGCCGCGAAGTGCCGGGAGCTTCTCCCTTAGGTACGTCCTAATGTCTGCCTTGACTGTATCCGTGGGCACCTCGTGGAGACGACAGACGACATCAGAGTCTAAGGACGAGCAGAGTGCGGCGAGATCAGGATCCGGTCTACTCGTAACCAGAAACTTGAGGCCGCGCAAATGACCTTGACTGAAGGTCTTCAACAGTTCTTCCAGAAAGGCCGACCCTCCATTTTCCTCGATCTCATCCAGCGCGTCTACAACGATGAGATAAGGCCGGAGTTCGTCAGCGCGCTTGTCGGCAGACTGCTGCCAAGGGCCGACGAGGAGGTCCTTCATCTGCTTGGCAAGGACATTGACCGAGTTATGTGCGCCAGAAGTAAGGCGCGAGGATAGGATCTGGATTGGCAAGCGAGCTGGTATGCGATGGTGGGGATGATGTGCTTCCGCCGTCTCGTCTCTTCGAATTGTCGTGAGCAGAAGAAGTTGGCCCCCAAGATCTATTTCAGGTCCGAGATGGCGTCTTCCACATCGTCGAAATGGTCCGTTACAGTGTACGCAATGGTCGACTTGCCGGAGCCGGCTTGGCCCGTCAACCAAAAGACGTGTGGACTGTCCAATGAAGGATCGAGCGCCCATAGGTATATACGCTCCAGTATGTCCACGCGCGTCCCCTCGGTGCATGGTTCACGAATCAATGTTGCGGTTCCTTCGAGATCAGCATTGTATGCTGCCAATTCAGAATGGAGCCAGCTACCAAGGCGTAGTTGCTGGCACCCATAGTCGGTATGTACACCCCTTGCTCGAGATCTTTGGGACACATACAGTGAGCGACTCCAACATCTCGTCTGTGTTTCTCTCAATGCTCATGGCGATGTCGAGCTGGAGGCAACAGAGCACTAAGTTCATTTCACAAGATCGGGTATGCACGAGTCACGCACATGGAAGTCCTTCGTGTACTCATCAATGTGTTTGAAGCTTTCTTCGATGGTATTCTTGTCCTCTTCGTTCTCCAGTATCTTTGTCAACATCCATCTGGATGATATCCCCTGCAGTCGGAGGGCTTCGTCAATAAGATTCCTAGTATAACTTTGAGTTCGTTTTCGCATGCATCGTCCGTGGAATGGACTTAGAGAAGGCCTGCATTCTGACACTTGCAGCATCAGACTCCGCTTCCACCAACGCAGCGTTCACGAGTTCGAGACGTCTGGCAGTTTGAATAACACGTTCATGGAGAGCGTCCTGGTTGTCTGCAACCGCCTGAGGAACTAATCGTCAACTACGGCACGATACAGTGAGATGATGGAACGTACATTGATCACCTCGATGATGGCGTTAACAGCAGCAACAGGTGCCTGGAATGGCGTTCCCGCAAGGGACTTTTCGGCCTTCTGCAGGAGCAGCTCGACACCATGCCAAGCCGTTCGAAGTGCGTTCTTCGTTGACGAGTCTTGTAAGGGCCCATTGGTAGGTCGAGTTGTTGAGAGCGGCGTCGCACATGTCACTAGATTAGCATCAGCAGCCGCAGACGCGACTGCATGAGAGGCGTGGTCAGGGGAGAGAGTCGCACGTTGTTATTGAACGGGAGATCGATGGTGATCGTATCTTAGTCTCACCGATGCCTGTTGCAACGTTGCTCGCGGAGGCTGAGGGGTCATCAGGGCGAGAGGAATCCACGCCAGATGAAGCCGTATGTTCTTTTGAAACGTGTTCAAGACCTGAATTATGCATGAAACGGGACCCGATGTATTCGCCGAGTTGCACACTATCCACAGTTTGGGGCGAGGTAATATTCGTGTCAGCGAAGGCTGCGGAAGAGTCTGTGCGGAAAAGGTTAAACGTTGAGGCCTTACTGAACCATTGAAAGGCAGGCGAAGCACTTACCTCCATTGAAAGCTATAGATCCCGGGGCCGAAGGTCTGACGATAGTCTGAGAGGACCGACTTTTAGACGAGAATGCGGAGCCCAGCCGTTGGAATCCCTTTCTGAGTGAGAATTTCTTGTCCGCTTGAGGGGAAGCCATGGCGAAGAGACGAGGCAAATAGTTGGATGAGTTGAACGAGGTTGGCCCGGTCCCGGCGACTCCTGATGCGCCTGTCTCGTGTTGTCCGTATCCTGTATCGACAAATCCACTCTTCACCCGAAACCGGGACAATCAATGCTTCCGAAATTGCACATTTTTCTCGCCTGTCGTCGCAATGGTGGGATGAACAGGGAGAATTCAGCTTCCTGCATAAAATGAACCCCGTTCGAGTACAATTCATTCGCCAAAAACTCCTCGAGCTGTCCCAAGACCGCGAAGGACGAAAGGAAGTGCCAAAATCACAAGTTCTTGAAGGCTTGGATGTTCTCGATGTCGGTTGTGGAGGTGGACTTTTGTCAGAGGTAGGTCAGAGTGGTTTGTCCTCTTGGTTTTTCATCTCAAGTTCTCAACAGAGCCTTGCGCGCCTTGGCGGCCGTACGTTAGGTATCGACGCCTCGGAGTCAAATATCGCTATAGCGAAACTGCATGCCTCGGCTGACTCGAAACGTGGTCAATTGTCCTATGCGAAGACGGCAGCAGAATCGCTCGTCGAATCGGAAAAACGATATGACGTGGTTTGCTCGATGGAAGTGCTTGAACACGTCGATAACCCTGCCTTTTTCCTGTCCACATGTGCGAAACTCGTGAAAGTAAGCTACTCATGAGTCTCACGGGATTCTACCTTTGCTAACTTCGCAAATTTACAGCCTGGAGGCCATCTCTTTCTGTCAACAATATCTCGCACGCCGCTTTCCTACTTCCTGACCATTTTCCTTGCGGAAGACGTGCTGGGAAAAGTCAGTCAAGGAACACATACCCATTCCAAGTATATCAAACCCTCAGAGCTCGTTTCCTTCTTCCAACATTATCGAGCTCGGGAAAACGCATCGAAGCCATGGATCTCCCCGCACTCTAACCCAGACTCTCTGTCGCGTACTGAAGCAGAAGTTCGTGGGCTGATATATAACCCCTTCATGGCCAGATGGGTCCTTGCCCCCCGAGGCGCGTGGGGTTCCACCGACTGCAATTATATATTCTGGGTTCGAAAACCCGATGATTTGTAGACTCAACATTCCAATGGTCTAGTGATTAGTGCTCATGTTCATCTCAAATTGTAGCTTGAAGCTTGAGATTCAGCTGTGCTCTTCCAGTAGTTTAAGCCATAGTAGCAAATGTCAAAGGGTCACACAAAGATCAACATATGTCATACACCAACATGCATCTGAAATGAGTCTCCTGGTGTAGCTCGGATGCTCATACGTAGAAGCCACATCATAAGTACATGTACATCACGGTAGAAGCTCATGTACTGAGACCAACGCATACCGCCAACACTTAGAAAGTGGTCGGACGGTGAGCGACGAATGTTGAACGCGCCTTGGTAACCCGATGGGGCAGAGGGAACTTGAGGTTGGGTACAAGCAACTGCTTAATGTAGGGGCGTCGAATATCCTCAGTCTTTTCGATTTCCACCACGCGAATGATCTAACGTGCGACATCCTATGAGTGGGTTGATACGAAAAAAGCTAAGCCGCGACATACATGGATGGAGCGGAAGCGGGCGCGATGCCGAGCAGCCATGTCCTGATACAAACTCTTGACAGCATCAACTCTAGAAAGCTCACGGAACTCCTTGTACATGTTATGAGTCCCCGAACGAGAGTCATAACGAAGCCAGATCCCAAAGTTCTTGACCTTCACAGGCTTCTTTTCGTGGATCTAGCAGAAAGGTCCAAGGACCAGTCAGCAACCCCATTCCGCTTGCCTCTTGAGGGCTGCAAGGGACAACTTGTGAGGATACATACAACGTTGACGCCAATGATTTCACCGCTGGCTTTCTTGACTTTCTTGAGCTGCCTGCAGTGGGAATGAGGGGAGGCAGAAAGTGGCAAGTTGGTAACGCACCTGAGGAAGTACCAGAATCGAGACTTTGCAACAACCTCGTTCGGAGCGAAGATGCGCATACGATAGATTTTAGGGGTAGGCTCTGCCTCAGTAGGGAGATGACGCCCAACGACTTGGAATTCTTGCAGACCCATTCTATAAGGATAGTGGAATGTCAGTGATCATCTAAAGTCCTGGTGACCCATCCACCCCATCCCGCAAGATTTTCCATTGAACATCGCCGATGCGAGACATACGCAGAGTCCTGAGCCCACTGATAAACAACAATTCTACTCACATTGATGACTGGCGTTGTCTTGAGGGCGGTTGTGGGTTGTCGTAGTCGGTACGGACACAAAATCTCACAATTTGGTCTTATTATGATGTGAGGTCTGCGGCAACCCGGCAACGGAAGAAAGACCTCAAGTACTTGGAATGTACAATACATCAGATAACTCAGCCTTCTATTAACCAATTGCCATGTCTGTGACGTCCGAAACCTGAGAAACAACCGAGGGGTCCTTGGGTCTCATGGAGAAGATGATGTCCTTGATCACTTGGGCAATAAGCCCATGCTGCGCTTCCACCGCTATCTTGGTGCTGATATCAATGGTCAGCTTCTTCAACCAAGCTGGAGGCATTGACTGAGCAGACCTGTCCTTCACACCCTTCACCAATTGATTATCCTCTTTCTTTTTATCCTCTTTTTCCTTTTGCTAATACGAGTCAATACAGTGCGTGGAAGTTCGATGATAGAGGCTGACCTTGATGGCCGCCGCCGTGCCATCTTTCTCCTTCAGGATAGGGACAGGAGCCCGTGTCGAGGTGATAGAGGACTGTGCCTTTGATAGTTTCTGATGCAAATCAGACAGTTGGGAGACAGAGTATGCTCTATTCTGTTTGCAACAAAACAGTCAATGGGACATTTTTCATGGTAGAGCGCGCGTACCGAGATAAGAGGACTCTGACTAAGGGTGTTGACCCAGTACTTGTTCCATAGCATCGCTAAAAGTTCATTGTCGAGACTTGACTTGAAGATTTCGACATCGACCTGATAATATTGATTGGCGTGTACCCCGAAATCCTCTATTTTGCTCAGAGGGATGGACTGGTATTCCGATGCTGATACGCTGGGCGGTGTGTAGTTCTCTGGGTATGTGCGGAACGCGCCGATGTCCACCTTTCCGGCGGAAATGGTGCGGTTCGGGTCGATCTAGAAGCTCTACATTTAGACATGGGTATATTCCATGACAAGGTGGACACTTGCAACCACGGCGATGAAAGGATCTTGGAATTTCTGGTTGGTGATTTGTGTGTTGACGTCGATCCCAGAAAGCCAGCATCCGTAACCTGGATGAGAGTGATACCACCCGATTGCGTTTTCTAGTCTACCGGCCTTTTGGGATAAAAGGAAACTGAATAGAGGTATCAAGGAGACGGAGAGACCACGCACCTTTTCACTCCCTTGAATGTATTCCACCATGTACTCGTTTGCTTCAGCAGCCGCGTTTACACGCGTTTCAGTACCCTGGACTGGTAGAGCGAAAGAGTCCATGATGACAATCGATTCACCCATGACTTTCCCTTGCATGAGACCCATGATCTCATGGGGTACACCAGAGCGAGCATGTATCACCTGCATCGTTCATTGTCATAGGGGTGAGGCATCTGGGAACGGAAGACGTACCATCTTGATCAGCGCCACGGCCGAAATTTTGCATGATTTGAAGTAATGGGGGCTGCAAGAGCTGCATTAGAGGTGGCGTTGGCGTAAAGAGGAGGTTTGGCAGACTCTTTCGTCCAAGGAGCCTCGCGATTGATTTGCTTGTTCGCTTCGACATCGAACCGATAGATTTCATCTTGCGGTGATACATCTAGAATTTCATTGGTGAGGGAGAAAGTCTTGAGCGCCGTGCTGGACGACATGGAAATGAGGTCAGGGTTATTTATATCTCAGCTACTCGTTATCTATTGCTGAACACGACCCATCGAATACCCTCGTAAAGTGCTATAACCCATCCATGGGTCCACCAGCTCCTCTCAGGGTGACGATGCGCGGCGACAAGATGTGCTGTTCCGCGACATATAGTCAGAACCCCAAAGACAAGTTGCATCCACTAACATCTGTCCCGAGTGCTACTCCCCTGCTCTTTCTTGCGGGCCAACGCCCTTTCCATCTCTTCAAAGGCGCTGAGGACCGCCTGTTGTCTGGCACCTGCTCCTTTCGAGTCCGAATCGGAGTCGGCACGCACGCTTGGTGGCCACTCGGATTGAGGTATATTCAATGATGAGAGAGTAGCACGAAGGGCGACAATGGATTCTTGGTATTCCTTCAGCGACTCAGCGTAAAGGTCATATACACATATGGCACAGTTTGACATGCAACATTCTGGGCAACAGACCATTAGCCTACGCAGTAAATTATGTCAGGTTAACGCTTACCGTCGTCCTCGGGTGGTCTGGGCTCCTTGGGTACGAGGAAACCCCTGAACATCTCGCTGGGATGTGCACGAGCTGGATCAATGGGACAAGTGAGCCTGGATATCCCCCCCGCGAGGTCGTCTTTCCCTCGAAGTGATTTTCCGAGTCGCTTGTAGCGATCGGAGAGGTTCCGGCCAGGAAGATGTCGCGCTAACCTGCTTGAGGTTGCTGCATGGCTGAGCCTTGAGGTTATTATCGATGAGGGGATGGATAATGTAGACCGGTGGCAGAGGAGCATTGGGACATCGTTGAGGTTTATTACAAATTGATTATCTATCACTCCCGAGTGCTGCGCTGCGCTACACAACCACTTGTCATCAGCGGTCATCATGATCCTCGATCCCGACGCCGACAAAGTCGACGATGGCAAGGCAGCCGCCCCCGAACCCATCGCAGTCTCTTCTGTAAGTCTCTCATGACGACGGATCGCTCGCATCTCACCGTCGGAACAGTCATCTCAAGACGAGCCTCCACCCCCCGTCTACACTCCCAGCCCCGCTCCTTCCAGCGCCTCAACAGCTGTGGCATACCCCAATCCCATCCCTGACACATTCTCCAAACTGAATCCAAGCAACTTTGTCTCGATCGACCGGAAGAATGGCTCCATGACCAGCTCATGGCTCATCGATCCAGACCTCTTCGTCCCAGTACCATTGCGCCCTGCCCTCGATCAAGATGAGACAGAACAGACACGAAGAAATCTTAATCTCAAGACCGCTAATGGATACATGGACCTCGATATCTCACTAGCTCCCCTTGATCCCAACACAAGGGACCGAAAGATGCTTCCCAGAAGGTTGACTATAGCTGCCAAATCCTCGAACGGCAGCATCAAAGTGAAATTGGTGAGCCAGCTCTCATATTCTTTGCTTCATCATCGCCGACCGCCCTCCACCAGCATGCCCCATACCTTGCCCCGCGCCTGCCCTTCTACCTTCACGCTCATTCCTCAAATGGGTCCATCACCGTCTACATCCCTCGATCCTTCCATGGGCTTTTGGTCCTGAAAACAAATTACGGAGGCTTCAAGTTCTCAGCCGATATATCGGCCCGGCTCACGACCTTCGGTGAGGTCCAAGGGACTAGCAAGTGCTTCATCGGAGACTATTCTGGCATGAACGACGAATGGCACGGTGACGAGGTTTCTGCCGAGACTTCCAATGGCTCGATAAAGATCTTTTACGACGATGAAACTGAGGCCTTCAGAGTGCCCAAGACTGGTTTTTTTGGTCGGCTTCTTGGTTTTTGACATGTTCCAGGCGATATATTGTGATTTATTTTCCGAACCCATGTAACAACTTGCCCAGCGCCACTCATCTAGTCCTAACCCTTGCCAACAACTGATTCCTGACTCATCCTCCATAATCTCTTCATCTTCATCTTCATTTGCCCGCTGAGGATACTGCAAGGTAATCAAATTGGGATACTCACTTAAATGGCACCGCTGATTACTATTATCCTCGCTAGAATCTCCCATGCAATCTTCATGCTCTTCCACTCTGTATATGCGATGACCAAGCGTTCAATGTATATTGTCGTGCACACCCACGAGACACATGCGCAGTAAAGGGACGTTCTTGCCGTGTACATACTCGAAGTAATAAACCTGGTTCATAGATTTGGTTGTACATTTACATGCCCACAATAAGATTCCTTCTAATAATCAGATCATTCGCCCACTTTCAGAAATCGCCCTCCTCCTCCTCATCCCCATCCCACTCCACCATCTCCAGCGCCGCCTCGCCTTCAGCATACAGCTTATCTAGCCCAGTCAACGCCGGTAGATACTCAACATCATTGAACGCTTTCAGCATCATATCAAATCCCTCCTCTTCATACGCTCGCAGCACCTAGAAGGAACAATGAGCATCAACGATTTGAGCCATCATGAAGGGCCCACCGTTTCACTGCATCCTGTGCATCGGTCGTACGCTGCACCCACGACGTGCATGTTTCGGAACTGCGCAAGGAACCCCCGCAGTTGGTGTGGTACAAGGCCCAAAACGCTCCCATTCCCGCCTTGTTCGTTGGCCGATAGTGCGTCTTTAGGATCTTGATTTGGAGGCGGAGCTGCTCCATGTATTCTACGCATTCGATATGAAATTAGCGAAAGTCCACATGAATGTAATAAAAACTATATTCACATACCCGTCGGGGTGTTGCAGGATAGATGCGAGCAATTCGACGGCGGTGGCTGCAGCTATTGGCGCCAGACCTGGTCTTGTGACGGTGCACATTTGGTCAAGGGTGCGATCCGTCAACGACTAAGGGGCAAGATAAACAATTCAATCACAGATAAAGTAAGAGTAGTTGCTCACGTCCGATGGTGCCACGATATCATTGCAAAAATAGCAACCGAGGCGCATAGCGCCTTCCGGAGAAGAGGTTTTGGCTGCGCGTGCGCCATGGCGCATAACAAGGAAAGTGTCAAAACCCAAAGCGGCGTTGATCACAATCTACAGTTTGAATTTTAGGCCCAATTGTAGACTGATGAATTTCGAATCTCACCTTCCCTTTGGCTGCCCCAAGGACGGTAGGCAACCATCTACTTTCTCTAGAATCCATGAGAAGGAAAATGGTATCGTGTTCGAAAACAAGCTTTTCCAGCTTTGCCACTTCTGCTCTAGTTTCAGCCACAGAGGAATCTGGTACAGGATGGCCAGGCATCGGGATCGAGAGCATATGTCCTGTGGCATTCTATATAGAAAAAATTAATGATAAGAACACTAATTAACAGCCACTCACAATGCCGGGGTATATCTTCTTCAACCTATCGGCTGCACATTCGGCTTTAGGCTTTCCACCATCAAGGCAGTCCTCAAATTCGAATAACGGTTGACGAACGGGATTGGAGAACGAAACGCGGGACGAATCGACGAACGTTATGGTGCGCACACCCCAGCCCTGTGAATCGAACGTTATTTTGAACAGTGTATGCTGCCGCTGACAACACAAACCATCAACGTTCTCGCCACGTAGCACCCAAGCGTTCCAGCACCAAGGAGAAGACATCGCGTATTTGAGATCTTCTCGAGATCAAGTGAAGGAAGAATGCGCCAACGCATCAGTTTGAGATTAAGATCAACCGCCTGGTTGGCTAGCCTAGCACACTTGAATATCACTTGGGAAAGAAATTCAGCAATGCACCAAACCTCGTGGGATCCATCATCGGTGCCAAATCCGCTACTCGAGGACCAAGTTTTCCTTGTGGGTTCTTCTCCCACCCGACAGCACTTGGGCGCTGTGTACCGGAATTTGAGGTTGTGGTACCTCCGTTGAGCTCCAAGATGCCGAAACGACTTTTCCATGATGTCGCGGAGGGGACTTCGGAGTCGCGCCAGCACAGGACGCGGACTGTGTATGTGGTATCCGGGTATAACGCCTGCAGGTATGCAAGGAGGTTTCGGAGAGGCCAACCTGGGTTCGTGGGGTGGGCTGAGGGGTCGACAAATGCGATAATCCGCTACGATGAGTTGTGAAAACCATGTCCATCAGAGAATGTAGGTAGGCAAAGCGTACTGATGATGTAGGCGTTGATGCAAAGAATTCTAGATAGGATTCTACAGGTGATATTGATGTTTCCTTCGACGAGGTCTTCACGAGGAAGAAAGGAAGCGGGGTTGAGTATGATCGTAACTGGTCATGGATGGACGAAAGCTGTTCCCGACTGTTAGTTTTCAAAATAAGGAAGACCATCAGTTGGCTCACAGCTTCCGCAGACAACTCGTCTTTCGCGTCCTTCCAGCCGTCCGCTGCGATCTCCCAGGCAGGCTTTGACACAAAAGCAGGGAAAGCGAACCAATAGTAGTACCTGTACTTCTTGAGATCTGCGTATGCGAGAACAAGAAAATGGGTGAGAAGACTCGTGTCGCGTGTCTTGAGGATGTGATCCCAAATCTGAGGACGCGTGGGTTATGATATGCTTCGATTGAAGGTGTATCACGGCTAACCCTAGAAGCTTCCTGATCAAACAACGCAGTCTTATTTGAACCTTTGAAGTGTTCGATTGTGTTAAAATTCTTGAAGGTTCCGGAGGCACGAATTGAGCCTGGAGATGGTCTACAAACCTCATAACCCGATCAATTTTTGTGTATAATGGGCCGCATATCGGAAGACACACTTGAAACCCTCGTCGAATGACTCTGAACCGACGCTCAAGTTACACCCCAGCGCAATCTCGTTGCCCGTTTCTCTATCGGTGACAGATCTACCAGCAGCGTACGCGCCCGATATAGAGACGACCTCATCGGAGAGTCGGAGGACGTCTATCTTGAGTTCTGTGAATTTGTGCCAGAAGGAAGGTTGGATGAGGGAGGAAAACGGCGCGAATTGGACGATCGGCATGGTTGCCCTCCTCTGCCAGAGCCCAGCAAGCCCATTAGGTGTTTCTGACGGATAGGTATGTCAAGCCAAATACGCCACAACAGAACGCTTCATGGACACCTCCTCCATCAATGTCACCTCGCAGTCGATCACTAGCCTTGTCAACACTATAAACTCGGCCTGTTGGTCCAGCTTTCCACTATCAAAATACTTGGAATGCCTGATATTGTATCTCGAAAGGCCCCAATGAGAGAACGAAGTTCATATTCAGTAACCTGGTAATACATTTGCTTATCGTCATGATCGATTCCATCCAAGCTTAGCTTGATAAAGATCACCCACCTCCATGACTTCGTACGGGAAACCTCGATCACTACTGAGGAATGGATGCAAGTGCACTACCAGTCGGCAGTTCTCCTTTGACCAGGTTACCATGCAGGACGGCCATTAAATTCCTCACGGATACAGGCAAGAAGTGCACCGACATCCGTCAAGGTCACTTTTCTTTTATCCACTGCCCTTTTCATCTCTTGGCCTACTATACCTTCAATGACAGAGTTTATTCTTCTTTCCGACGTCTTGGGAATCTCATCTCTCATCCAAATCATCAACAACCCCAAGCCCGCCGCCGCCACCGAGGCGTCGGTCCAAGGCCCTTTTTATACCGAAGACGCTCATGAGGGTCAGCATATAGTTAGTCGTGGTTCGCAGTGAATTCATCACATGCCCAAGTTTCCAAAGGCGATTCCATCGCATCGGAAGGCAAGGGCGACTACATGTATGTCGAAGGACATGTGTTGGACACCCAAGGAAATCCAATTCAAGGGGCCGTCATCGACACATGGGAGGCCGATGGAGATGGCCGCTACGACACGCAGGTCTATCTTTTTGTTCTTAGTCTCTTCGATCATCTTACCCAGATAAAGTATACCATCCGGGAAGAACCGGATTGCCGTGGTCGGTTGTTCTCTGCGGGCGATGGGTCTTACGCTTTCAGGGCAGTAGTGTAGGCTCTTGTTCATCGAAGTCACGTCAACCATATAATTCTAATGTTCATCTCTTTCCACCAGCCCAGTCCCCTATCCAATTTCAAATGATGGTCCAGTGGGAGGTTTGTTAGCTAAACTTGGAAGGCATGTGTACAGACCAGCTCATTTGCACATAATGATCGAGGTTCGCGTTCAACTCGTCTTAAATCAAATGTCACCTGATCTCTTAACAACCATCATCTAGGCGCCCGGCTTCGAAAAGCTGGTGACGGCACTATATTTTGAAGGGGACCCATACATTGGGAGTGATGCCGTATTTGGCGTCCGGAAATCGTTGGTCGTTGTACGTTGCCTTGGCCCTAAAGCGCTATTTCTCGACTCAAATAATGCTGCAGAAACCCGAATTTATTTCCGATGTGGCCATCTCACGGGCTCGGGGGTTTAGGGAAGAAAAACCCCACGCATACGTTAAGAAAGACTTCGTGTTAGCCACGCAAGCAGAGGTTCGCGATGCGAAGGTAATGTTCTATTCCATGATTTAATGTTGTTACGTGGACAAAACACGGTTAGGCATCGCATTCGTCAAAACATGGGGGGAAGGCGAATTGACTCATAATTGTCCAACTCCAAGGTGAGTTTTCTTTTAGCTTTCTTTTGAAGTTTCGTTCACATCTACTTTGCACTTTTTTGCGTCAAGAAGGAAAAGGAGCAATGTATAGTACATTTAGTCTCAATTGGCATTTACCACTCGCGGTTTTCAATTCCGAGTAGCCGTTAGCCATGTCGATCTTGTCAGAACCTAACTTCAATAAATGAATTGCGTAGGTCACAATTGTGATGACCCCAAAACCCTCGAGAACTGTCTTTAATTTAAACTGCCTTGAAAGGTGTGTTCTATAACTCCTCCCAAGTACATCACCTCTACCCAACCTAGTATATAGGACGAGCATAGTATAATTGAATATTTCTTGCATAAAGGACACAGGATATCGATATAAAGGACCGTAACAGGTGAAAGGACAGTGGGATAAGCGAGCCCTTATGGGTTACACTGACAGCAATGCCACAGGGCATGAGCGCTTTACGCAAAATTTAAAGGTCACTATAGTTAAATGTATGTCGAATAGACACCCACGCTGAGGTCCCAAAGGGACGCCAAGCGGTTTGGTTTTGGTGCCTTCAGTGGGGCAGGCTTGGAAGACTTGGGCTCGGGAACAGATTTTTTTGTTCCCAGACGAATCAGAGATCTTTTTCCGCTGCGGAAGGTGCTACGGCGAGGGCTAGTGCTTTCAGTGGCGGATGGAGAGGGGATCGGAAGCTCTGCCGCAGAATCTGACCAACACGATGTCTCGTCGTGCTCGGATGCGGGTGGGAGATAAGGGTGGGCCTTGGGCGGGAGGACATGCTGGGGGGCGTGAACAGTACGGTCGACTGTGCGATAGATGAGTGGTTCTCGCTGGGAAGGGTCAGAGGCGCGCCCAGAAGTGCGCACTGGAGGGTAAGGGGGCGGCGAGGATGACTCTACGGGAGAGTGAGCGGGTTGCGAAAATGCGTCCACAGGGGCAGACCGAAGGTGCCCAAAGCCTGCAGAGGAGTCGCCGCGCTCGGCGTGAATGTAGTCGGCGCGTCGGCGAAAATCTGAGGGGTGATGCAAGTCGGACGGGCTGGACGGGCTCGGCCGGCATCTGCGGAGGGACACAGCCGATGCGCGCTTATGGAGGCCTGGCACGACGGACGGCGGCAGAGACACTGGCAGCGACCAGTCGGACTTGCCAAAGAGGTATGCTCAGCTTGGACAGGTCTGGTTAGGTAAGTCAGCTCACCTTTGGCCATGGCTCGAGTGGTAGGGTGCGAAGGTAATCAGGGGAGGGAAAATGGAGGGGGTCTTCGGAGTCGTTATCGAAGCCCAGGAGGGGAGAGTCGCCACGTATGATGACAAAGGGGTCGAAAAGGCTGGAGCGGCATGAATCGGTGACGGTAAAGGAGGAGGTGGAGGGGGAGGAGAGGATGGACATCCTGGCAACAGGTCGATTGTCAGGCATGCGCGCTCTGACCTATAAATTCAGATCGCGCTGTTCCCGGCCAATTATTTATCACGCGACGCTACTTTCCACAGGGCCGGGCGCAATACCATCATCCGCCACCGTGGACACCGGCCCCCGGGGATCTGCATCGCAATTTATAGTCAATTTATCCTCATCACCCCCACAAATCGGAAACGTGGAGACCCCTCCGTAATACATTTCACTACTCATTCACTTGAACGTACTTATCTGGATTCTGACTATGGAATACAGGGTATCACCAAGGAAAACGGAATGTCCGATAAATCTTGACTCCCGGGCCACGTTGTGGCCGATCTCCTGGCTGGAAACGTTCATGTATACTGGAATCTGCCCCTCTAAAGGTGATTATCATGTTTTACGCTCCCAATGTCTGAGGGTTGAAATTGAAGGGCGATTGGTATTGTATTCTGAGGTACAGTGCTATATCATTGTTGAATGTTGCACCACGATGATTTGTGACCAATGACCATACAGTCTAAATTTGCAATGCCAGCCCCACCACCGACGGTCGCGGTACCATGAGGCTCACCGAGTAACTGTCCCAATTCGTCGGGCTCTCTCAAGTCAACTCGGGCAAGGTCACCAAAGACATACATGGTATATTCCTTAACAGTGGTACGTCGTATCGACCGACCAATATAGACGAATATGAGGCTAAGATCCAGGCTCTCGGGTTGCCAACTTTCCCCTCGTGGAATTTGGGCTGATGAATTCCCGGCGTCCGCCGTGAACGCATGTGGATTTCTCTAGAATCTAATTCCATTCCCGTATGTGCAAAGAGGCCGATTCTCGCAGCATATGTGACAGAAGGTAGAACAACGCTTGACAACACGACGAGTTACCTTCCCAATCTATCCACCAGAAGCACTGTGAACTATTTGTGCACTGCAGTCTCCACATCGGATGACAATTATCGACGATCGTAAGTAGTAAACATCGATCCTCGTATTCGACGTTAACTTGACTCCAGTCTTGACAGTATCTGCGACAAATATGTCCTGTGGAAAAGAAAATTAGTCCGTACATCTCTTTACATATTCCCTCATCTTATCCGAGACCCCCGAAGATCAGAGCGCAAAGTAAAAATAGCAGACAAGGCCAAAGCGTGAGCGCGTAAGGGAGAAAACCGAGCGAAGTCAACAGGCCCGCAGCGCCGCCGCCCGCTATAAAACGGCCGTCTGAAAATAAGGGGGACATCATGAGATGTCCCCCGGGTCACTGATCGGGGACCTCCAAGAGAGGTAATCTCAGCTCATCTACTACTGTATTACTGAACCCATTGCACCAGGTGCTGATGCTTTCGGTTAAAATGCGGGCCGGATAGTCACGAATATTGGCGAGACCAAAAAAAAGAGGGATTGTATGATGAGAATGACGACACGGTTGCGCTGGTGAAAAAGGTTACAGAGGAGATAAAGAGATGAAATGGGGGCGTAAATGAATCCTGGTCATATTCCTTGCTGAAAATCCAGACAAAGGTAAACCGGAAAGTCCGACTAGGCCTGACTCTCGCTATCATTATTACACCCAAAGCCTCGTCGCCCTCTGCTTTTAATCCTCCTTCCTCTTATTCCGCAGCGCAAACTTGAAGTGCGGTGTTCTTCCCCCGATTAATAGGAGGCGGATGAGTCAGGGGGGTATGGGTTAAGAAGGAGATGACTGTACCTTGATATTTGAATGAGGCATGCACCTGAAGAAAATTTCGGGGCGTTCATGTTGAATGTCTCCTGAGATCTATTCCATGTTAGGCGAAACTCGTTCTTGTAGCTGCAATCGGACTTCTCGTGGTTTGGGAGACTCAGAAGCAAGAAGTAAGTTACCTCACGCCGACCAAAGTACCGATGAGTTCATTTTTGAATCCCCAAGGAGCTCGAGTTAGGAAGCATTCATTCTTCAAACCCATTGTTTTTTGGCAAAAAGAGTTGAACACCTATCAGCATTGAGGAGCATGTCAGTAGGCAATATGAAGCGTGGAACGTGGAACTCGTCGATGCTTCAAGACTGCGGCAGTTAGAGCCTCACCAAGAAGTCTCGCTGCGAAAATCGCTAATAACACGGTTTCTCCGAGGAACGCAGTCTTCACAAAACTCATGATTGGGGATAAAAGGGAAAAAGTATAAAAAGTAAAACGTCCGGGCGGTGTGCATCTGCACGTAAAGGTATATATCCATGATGGCCTCTTCTGTAAATTGGAACGTTGGAGTGACTGTTGAAACGACGATTTGCCGGTACCAACGCCACAAAGGTCCCTACCAGATTTTCGGTAGGAACCCAATGACCAACGTCATTCAGGGAGAGGAGAATGCACCGCGTTTCGTGCAGCGGTTGGCTGGTCACCAGACCCCTGGAACGTGATTGCCATCAATCCTTCCGAAATGGCAGGGGGAACCCCTGACGACCCAGCTACCATACTACTTGCAACTTCTAAAGTTTCGCTGCCACGGCCGGTTTCCGTAGAGCGTACAGGGGAAACGGGCGACTTGGCGTCCAGTGTCGGTGCTTGGCGTATCCCGATAAGCCAATCGGGACTCCGGCTTGCAGACAAAACAGTGAGTGTGTTGGTCAGCGACATAGTGTTCTTGCTGAGGGAGAAGAAAGGAATCGAAAAGCCATCTAGACAGAGGGAACCGTTTAAAAAATGCAAAATGTAGCAAACGCGTTTCGAAAGCTAGATGATCTTACGGATGATTATGGAACCCAATACCACAAAAGAAACGATGGGTTGCAAGGACGCAGCAAGAAGTTCTGGTTGGGTTTGAGGGGGGTTCTGGGGTTCTGGTAGCTTACTCAACGCCAAACAGGAAATAAAGATTGCGCCAACGCCCATCTATGCAAGGATGAGAATCAATCAAAACTTTTTACTCTTCGAACTCACTGGACCTGTTAGTGGCGATCAGCAATTGCATCTCACAGGCCAAGCATTTAAACGATCTCACCGAAATGACCCGAGAACAAAGCCTCACGCCATGTCCGGATTTCAGGAATCCATCTATATAGCATGAGGATTGCTGGTATCCGGCGGATGAAAAGGATAGCCATGAACAGGGTACATAGACGCCAGGGAACGATGCCGAGATTTGGACTGTTGAACGAATTGAATGGAAGCCAAGCGCCAATGTACACAAAACAAGCGCAATTGAGGACGAGGTCAATAACTGAAGAGAAAACCTCGTCTTCGGTGTGGTCATTGAAAGCTCCATCCCACGAAATGGCGCTCCCTGTTTGTAATTCACGATGAAAGGCCACGATTATTGAAGAAGTAAAGCATACCTGCGGCAAACGCTGCTAGAAGATCATCACTGCCAAGGGTGCTCACGATACCTGTGATGAAGATGGCCAGGGCAAGAGATTGTGCAAGGTATGATTCACGATCAATGAAGCCTTTATTATGAGAAAATTTCATGAGATGTGAAAATATCAGGCCTACAGAACGAGTTAACATCTTCCCTACCATTTGAAGTGAAACACATACCTAATAGAGCGCCTATGACGGTGCCCATGATCACTTGGTCTTTGGACGATGACATCAATGACTCTGCACAAGGAATTCGTGGAAACCTCACATATACAGCCATAGACAATCCAATGGGTGATGGCTTCACGAGGGGTCGAATCAAGGGTGAGGTAGATGGTCAAGGAAAGGAAGGGGAAAGCCAAGCCGTCGTTAGCTGCTGATTCGGCAGACAGAATTTGGCGCAAATTCAAAGGCACGTGCTTTTTAGCATACCTTCCGCCTGAAGAATCAATGTTATGGATTTGTGGATTTCAGAATGCTCGAAGGGCGACTTGCCGACGATTGTTGCACAGATGATAGGATCGGTGGGGGTTAGGCAGGCGGCAATAGCCAGACAAGAGATGAAGTCGAGGCCCTTGAAGAGCGCGTGTATGACAACTGCGACTGAATGAATTGAGGGACTCTTGGGGCAAAGGAGGAGACATACCAGCGACGATTGCCCACCCGACTGCCATGGTAGGAACCACCATGATAAGGAGACTTTTGGCATGTTTCGCCAAGTACGATCGAGGAAGCTCAACTCCTATGGCGAACAAGCCAGTTGCAAGAACGATGCGGGTTACCTCCCTGGTGAGGAAATTGACGTCTGACGTCCAGGACCGTGGATCTACGAGATTGCCAACGTGAGGCCCGATGAGAACCCCAAAAGCGGTCCCAAGAACGACTTCGTTGATGTATAGCTGGCGGGCCCGAGTCAATGCAGAAATGGAGGATATCTCAACTAGACCCATACTTTCTCTTTGATGAGGAGCGAAAACATGGAAAACTAGGTTTGAGATCAATTCGTCATTTAGATATCATGAGCAAAAGCCTGGCAGAGTCAACGGTTCATCCTCCAACATTTGGGATGTTATCGTGCTTTTGCCGGATGAAAAGGACTGACCGCGACAACAAACCCGGCGAGGCATATGTAGATTAAGCCTGGTAGGGTGACCTTGATCACAACAGCAAGTGGGTAGACATATCCTGAAAATGATACATATCACGAACTTCCAACAGATCCATGTCTTTGGAGGGTCGCCAGGTTGGTAAGAAGAAAGGTGAGAAAGGGGGACCTGGGACCTGGGTAGATACCATAATCACGCGTCGAAATGTATTCCACATTCCAGTGAGCTTGAGAGGCAAACGGATGAGGACCTGTGCGTAACTAGACTACTTATACTTCCCTACTATATGGAGGGTAAGAATAACAACAGCACAACCTAAAAAAGGAATGGTGCGAGCTGGTGCTCCACGCAATCGTGACGCTCTGATGAATCCAGAAAGACACTAGTACCATCTCCGCAACAAGTAAGTGCTACATACTAAAACATCCAAAGTTTGTAAGAATCTTATATTAACAGTTCAGTCCAGCTGTTCATTTGACAGGAGGAAATCATGATTCATGACATTTTGCAAACCGCCAACTGTGGAGCTGCCAACTTGAATCCAATTGAATAAATTGCCTCGAGAGGTGTGCTAGATGACTCCCTCCACAAACCAGGCCCTAGTAATACAGTATATGTGAGTATAGCATACTTGAATATTCCCAAAGGCTATGCATAAAAGATACAGGGTATAAAAAGGGACGGTAAACAGGTGAAGGACTGGTAGAATGGACGGGTTACAGCAATGCCATAAGGTATGAGCGTTTTACGCAAGGTTTAAAAGCCACTATAGTTAAACGTATGTCGACTAGACTCCCGGTCCCAAAGGGAGGCCAAGCGGTTTGGTTTTGGAGCCTTCGGTGGGGCAGGCTTGGAAGGCTGAGGCTCGGGAACAGCTGATTTTCTTGTTCCCAGACGAATCAGAGATTTTCCGCGGCGGAAGGTGCCACGACGAGTGTTTTCAGTGGCGGATGGAGCGGGGATCGGAAGGTCCAACGCAGAATCTGACCAACATGATCTCTCTTCATGCTCGGATGGAGGTGTGAGGTAAGGATGGTTCTTGGGCAGGAGGGCATGCTGGGAGGCGTGCGCTGCACGGTCGACTGGGCGATAGGCGAACTTTGGGTACCGCTGGGAAGAAGGGTCGGAGGTGCGCCGAGAAGGGGGCACTGGAGACTGGAGGAACGACGAGGATGCCTCTACGGGAGAGTGGGCGGGCGGTAAATATGCGTCCCCCGGAGCAGACCGAAGGTGCGCAAAGCCAGCAGAGGAGTCGCTGCGCTCTGCGTGAATGTAGTCGGAAAGTCGGAGAAAATCTGAGGAGCGGATGTTGTGCAAGGGCCTAGACGGGGCCGGCCGACGTTTGCGGGGGGACGCGGCCGATGCACGTTTATGGACGCCTTCGACGATGGACGGCGGCAGAGGCCAGTCGGACTTGCGAAAGGGATATACTGAGCTCGGACAGGTCTATTTAGGTGAGTTAGCTCACCTTTTGGTTGAATGGCTCCTGTGATAGGGTGCGAAGATAATCAGGGGAGGGAAAATGGAGGGGGTCGTCGGAGTCGGAGTCAAAGCCCAGGAGCGGAGAGTCGCCACGTATGATGACGAAGGGTTCGATGGAGGTGCCGAAGCTGGAGCGGGACGAATCGGAGGCGGTAGGGGAGGAGGGGATTATGGACATCCTGGCAGTTGCTTGATTCTCAGGCAAACGCACTCTGGCCTATAAGTATGAGTCCAGATCTCTCTCCCCGGCCAATTGTTTATCGCACGACGCTACTTTCCCCAGAGCCGGGAGCAATCTAATAACATCATCCGCCACCTACGACACCGGGGATCGCAATTTATTCTCACCACACCCACAAACCGGAACCGCGAAGGTCCCTCCGTAATTATCACATTCACTTGCTAGCGAACGTGTCTGACTATCATAGGAATAGTACAGGATGTCACCAGGAAAAACCGAATGTCCGATAATCTTGTAGATGGCAAGGCTGATCTCCTGGGCTGGAAACGTTCATCCATACCGGAATCTGCCCCCTCTAAAGGTGACTATTATGTCTTTCGCCCCCACTTTCCGAGGATGAAAATTGAAGGTTTGCTGCGCCACTATGATTTATGACCATAGGGAAGGTCTAAATTGCAACGCCAGCCGCATCTGTTACTGCAGTTCCCGTCCCTTCCACGTGCGGACGCAAGCGAAATCTAAGAGGTCCAGTGGACACCGCCGATGGTCGCGTTACCACCGAGTGCTATCCCAAGTCAGAAGCTCTACCCTCAAGCGGCGAAAATAGGTACTGTTATTAATAATCCATAAGCCATGTCCGTCAACATTCCGCATTGAACTCTGACAGGCAATCGAGTCGATAGTACATCCCAACATGAGGTCGAACAACCTAAGTCACTACAAGGCACACATGGGACAGTGGTACGTCGTATCGACCGACGAGTATGTGGCTAAGATCCAGGCTCTCCGAGTCGGGTTGCCAGCTTTCCCCCCCTGGACATTTGTGGGGTGTGTGGGATTAATTCCCGGCGTCCGCCGTGCACGCACTCGATATTCACGTGAGTGCGTACCCTCCCCGACTCCAAATACAATTATTACATTCTGTGCTGTATGGAGAATTGTTTCAATTACCCGAAGGCTGTCTATGTATGTACAATGAGGCCGGTTCTCGCAACATACACAGTACTAACAGGTAGACTCATTTTCATGAAAGCTTTTGCGAGCTCTGAACATCACTTCAATGACAAAACGACTACCGAATAGAACACAGTGTTCGACACTAAGTACATAATGGTTTCCTTCCCAATCTACCCACCAGAAGCCCTGGGAACTATTTGTGCGCTGTGGTCTCTGCAACTCTTAAATCTGATACTGGCAGATGACAATTGTATCGAGCGTCCGATCATTGGTCAATATTAATATCGTAGACCGGTACAGTTGACTCCAACGTTAACAGTCTCTGCTACAGTACGCTATATGAAAAAAATAAACAAGTAGATCTATATGCATTCCCTCCGAGACGCACAAAAAGTGGAGCATGACCAGAATTCAGAGCGAAGGGTAAAAATAGAAAAGAAAAGCCAAAGCTTGAGCAAAGACGGGGAGGCGAAAGTACCGGCAGAAAGAATTTAGCGACACCGCCAGGTGACTAAAGAAACGACCGCCTGGGAATAAGGAAGATATAGAGGTCTGTCCCTCCTGTCACTGACCCCGATTGGTCGCAAGAGAGAGGTAATCACGGATAGTCTACCGAACCCATTACACCAGGTGCTGAAGCTTTCGGTTAAGCTCCGGGTTGGATAATCGCGAGTATCGGCGGGACGGTGATATCCAAAAAAAAGAGGAAATGTATGATGTGAGAATGACGACACAGGTTGTGTCGTCGATACAGATGAGATAACGAAATGAAATGAGGGAATAAATGAGTCCTGGTTGAGATTGCCGTATGCCTTGCCAAAAATCCAGATAAAAAGAGTGTGACACGCAAACCGGAAAGTCCAAGTCTGAATCGCTATATTACATCGAAAGGGCCAACGTCAGTCCCAAGCACTGACCAAAGAAAAACCAAACTTACGCGAATCAGCTGAGACTAACCGCAAGGCCCGGATCTCCTCGCAAGCTCCTTTTTCTCCTTCCTAGAACGCCAGTCTGGCATCCAAACAATGTAGGGTCCACATCCGAATCTTCATCTTCATCTCGAAGCAGAGACGGAGGAAACGGAGACTTTCCTCTCACATCCACAGCGCGAGGTACGGTATTCTTCCTCCGATCAATAGGTAACGGCTCAACCCTCCCTCCCGGCAGCCCGGGGCATGGAGGAAGCGGCAACTTTGGAGGCGATGACACGGTCCCGCCAAGACCCGTCGCCGCACTGTTCATCGTCTTCCGTCTTGTCGGCGACCTAAGAATCTTCGGGGATCTATGGACCTGCCGAACTGGAAATTGCGGCGACGGTGGCGGAGCAGGGAACAGCTCTATCATGCACGACATCTTCTCCGAGGAGGATGACGACTCGGAGGTGATGGACGACAATGAAGAGCGCTGGCTTCCGTGGCGGGAGTTGATGTGCGCCTCGATGAGTGGTAATGCATGGAGGGACGATTTACGAGGTGGGTGTGAGGTAAAATTTGATGGGGATGCACGGGACGAACTCGGCGAGCGAGAGTCTGTCACTCTGCCAGAGGAGCTTGACGAGATAATGGACGATGCTGAGGAGCGATGGCTCCTGGGACGGGAATTGATGTGCGCTTCGGTGAGTGGTAATGCATGGAAGGACGATTTACAAGGTGAGGTTAAGGTGAACATTGACTTCTTTGATGGGGATGTGCGGGACCAACTCGGCGAGCGAGAGTCTGCCGCTCTGTCAGATGAGGTTGACGACGCTATGGACGACGCTGAGGAGCGCAGGCTCCCGGGACGGGAGTTGATGTGCGCTTCGATAAGCGGTAATGCAAGGAACGACGAGTTACGGTCTGGAATCAAGGCAAACTTTGACGGAGATGTGCAGGTCGGCGTCCGAGAGTCTCTGCCAGAGGAGCGTGACGAGGTTATGGACGATACTGAGGAGCGCTGGCTCCCAACGCTCCCGGGACGAGGGTTGATACGCGCCTCGACGAGTGGTAATGCCTGGAGGGACGATTTACGAAGTGGGTTCAAAGTAAACTTTGATGAGGATGTGCGGGGCGAAATCGGCCTGCGAGAGTCTGTGACTCTGCCAGAGGAAGGATACCTAGTCGTTGGAGAGGGCAGAGGTGACGGGCATGGCGATGGTGAGGGAAACGATGGTGAGGGAAGCGATGGTGAGAGAAGTGATGGTGAGCGAAGCGACGGTAGGAGAAACGATGGTGGTGGAAGCGATAGCTGTGGAGGGCGCCGCTTGCTAGGCCGCAAGGTGGGTGCACGAAAGGGTAGCGGCTCGGACGGAGAAACAGACGCCGACTCTGGCAGCCGCGACGTCGGAGTGAATGACGACAGTGATGAAAAGGATTCTATCTTGGATGAGAGCCCTGTCACCGAGGCAGGTGTCGACATCGACAGGTGTCCAAAAGAGGCTGATGATGTATCCGACCACGTTAACGACAAAGGCAGCAAGGGTGTCAATTGAGGCAGTAACGGTACTTGTCCATCCATCTCTGTGGCAACGCCTATCGCCTTGGACTATATGGGAGATGTCGTAAGAATTCTCAGTCTCCGCTCTAACGAGAAACCGCCGACGTACCTCATGAGCTGCGGTCCCACAAGGGTCTGACACCCCACGTAGTTCTAGAAAAGCCTGTTCCAAAGCAGCATCTCTGTCTTTTCCTTGTTTGAATTTCTTTCCTGACGAAGTCGAAATATTCATCCCAAGACCTAGAAATGGACGAATAAAAAGGAAGGAAAAAAATGAATCATGAGACCATGTTGAAACAGCGAATATATCCAGGCGGCGTACATTTCCCAGCCCTTGCGGGCATACAGCGGCCAGGTCGAAGGGTGTCATCTTCGTTTATTTTTGAGATCAGGGTCATGTCGCACGATGAAGTCACGTAAGCTGTCAATGTTCCTTCATTTGGAATGACATGCGACGTCGAGGAGGTAGGCACGTCGCCGCTCTGTTCCCCGCGAAGTCCACCGCCAAAATAATTCGGGGCTAAGAAACCAGGTGATGGCAGCATTCCCACAGGGAAATTAGACTGGGTTGGCGTCTGTGGTAACGTGGGAGCCATGAACTTTGCCATGCTCGTCGGAGAAGACATCGGCGGAGGAGATCTTGCGGTGGGAGTCCTTGGCGGCTTCGGAGACAAAGGGACATCAGCATCATCCCAGAAAGAAGAACCAGCCCTAGTATTTGGTTTGGCGGAGCTGAGACTGAGGAGAAAGGGCCGTTTCTTGGAAGACATGGAATCTGACGAGGGTTGCAGTTACAAGGGAGCGTCGATGCGCCAGCGCTTGGTAAGTGAGTGCTGGCGAGTCACAATTATAGGGAGTGTAAGGTTGAGGGGGGGAATAGCGAGAGACAATGTGTATGAGCACCCAGACAAGGACTTTGCTTGCACTCTATATGAAGTATATTTCCGTCTATTCGGATCGAGGGCCTCGGGTTGATACGCCGGTATATGAATGGCAATTATTGGGCGCGTGTTCAATTAATGCGTGGTGCCTGAGTCCGTTGGAGGACAGGTTGCGAGGGCGGGCCAGAATGTCCTGTAAGGGTGTGTATGAAGACAAGACCAACCGAGGGTGGGGGTGGTGAAAAAAGATGAAGTTTACTTTATACAGTTTGAGTGGAGCGCCCAAACAAAGGAACGTAAAGGGTCTCGGTCGATACGAGACTTGCATGAAAAGGTTCCGGCGCACCCCTGGAGAAGCGTAAGAGTCTAAAATGCAAGGCCCACTCTATGAGCCCAAGCAAATCTCTCTGGGCCAAAAACAAGTCCCAAAAGAGCGGCTCCTTGCTCTTGGTCATCTTTTGGAGGTGGAGGGGGTGGTGCGTCTTCATCGTCGTAGTCCTCTGCCACGGAAGCGCTCGAGTCCTTTCGAAACAATATAGAACGACGGTTGGAGGACGGCAGATAATGAGTATGAGGCAGAGTTAGAGGAGAAGGATATTTGGCCTGATCATCATGGTTGGAATGACGTCTCGTGTGAGTCTGATCCGCAAGATCAAGATCAACTTGAATTGATTGTGGCGGTGGACCGTTTTCACCTAGAGGATCTCTCCGGAGTAGAAGTTCACTTTTGCTCGGTCGAAGTACGGGCCTTTGGGTTAGGTGGGATGCGGGATGCGTGTGATTTTCAGGTACAGTGGGCAACTGTTTAACGACAAGGGAGGGGCTAGGGACAGTGACGGGTGCAGAAGCGGCGAACTGCGTCCGAGAGACTAAAGGGGGGGGAGATAAAGGGTAGGCGGTGATTGGGGAGGCAGGGATTGATGAGAGGATGAGCGCGGGAACGGATGACCGGGGGGCGAGGCTTAGACGTGGGATGAGGGACGCGAGGCGGTTCCGTTTTCGTTCTTTGGATAGTGCGGTGGTGGGCGACTGTGGTTCGGGAATGAATTTTTTTGCGGCGAAATGGATTATGGATTTTCTGTTTGGAGATTTTGGACCTGACCGGTCGACGGGGACCGGTATGGGAGGAGCGGGTGAAGGGGGGTTAGGAACGTGTATTGCGGAAGAAAGGGACCAGCGGGAAGTCTCTTCCAGGGAAGGAGCTGCGAGGTAGGGATTGCAGGTGAACTTTGGAGAGGTCTCTGGGAAAAAGTCGTCCGAAGGAAAATCGAACGGGAGTCGTGGAGAGTCGCGGGAGGAAGGGAAAGAAGAAGACTCGGAGGGGGTGTGGATGGAAAAGTTGGGACGCGACGAGGGTGCGGTTGCGGGCGCTGAGAGGAGGGCGCTGAGACGGTGGGCAAAATCGGAATCAGAGTCTCCGGGGTCGGCATCGATATAGACGGCCCGGCGGACAGGGTCTGAGGATGCGGGGGCGAGTGAAAGTAGGGAGCGGCTGGACGAGGAGGCGCGGCTACGGTGAAATGTGGACGCGCGCCTGCGGAGCGACATGGCGGACGCGCGTTTCTGCAAGCCCGGGACCACTGACGGCGGAAGAGGCAAAGGGCCTTCGCGCTCCTGAAAGGAAAGATCAGCTCACTGTGGTCAAGAGCAAAGCGAGTGAACCCACCTTGAAGAATGGGTCGTACGGTAGAGAGCGGGAGTAGTCCGGGGCGGGAAAGCGGAGGGGGTCGTCGGACGGGTCGTTGTCGAAGCCGAGAATGGGGGAGTCGGCGCGGACGACGACAAAAGTGTCGAACGAGGGGGGGCGGCTGCTGAAGAGGGACGAGTCGGTGGAGGTGGAGGACATGGACATCTTTCCCAGCCTGAAATTCTCCCCAAAAATCGACCAAGTCCAACAGTATATGTACACATCATTCTATTTTTACTCGCTTATTCCCACACTCCCAATGCCGCGTCGCCGCTGCACTGACGCCGTCCAACTCAAAGGCGCGTTATTGACCTATACAAGTACCGTGTCTGTAAGTAACGACACCTTCAGAACCACCGTCATGGGCGTTTATCACCAGAAAAATGAGCAGAACACCGTTTATCACCCTCAATAGACCCTGCATGTGATCTCGCTAAGATTCGCCTCGAGGCTTCATTTACATAACACTGCAGATTTAATACGTCCACGGCGGAGAAACCCTTCATCCACCTTCCCATGCCCATGCGACCCTGCGCCTCTTCGCCTCATCATCATCAGTTCATCACCCCACAGCGAACAGAATTTCTGTGGAAATTTGAGTTGTGTATGGTCCCTCAAACCATTGGCAGTTGGAGCCAATCTTAGCTACTCACTTTACGGCACACTCGAGTTCTTGTTCAACTTACATAATACTCTTTTTCAATTAAATCATACATTCAAGATCGCCTCACTACGTCGTCATAGTAATCCCGACGTCGCAGATTCAAACCAAACGTTAAGCCGCTGGCAGGCTCCACTCTAACATTGCACTGTCTTGGAGGGGCAAGAGACCAGAATGAACCTATTGGCACAACTCCTTCTCGCTCTAACCCCGACGGCGGCCGTCTTTGCTTCCTACAAACTGCCGCGGAGACCCCAACCCTCAGGGAGTTTTACATACAATTTACTGACCAGCTGGGGAGGACGCACGACTCCCAATCAATTTCCCCTACTTCGAGCCCCACCGCACTGGATCATTCGTGTTGCCTCTTCCTGTCACTCACTACATGCATAAGATCCCAGGTGCATTCATCACCGGGTGAAATAGATATACCCCAAGTTTCAACAGAATCTTGGCTGTTTCGCAAAGTTCGTCTTGGCTCCCCGTTGTCCCGTGCCATTCAAACTCTAAGACCTGCTCCGATGGTACCTTTGCAACACTCATATACCGTATGTCCTCCCGTTCGGAGTACAAGGGGTTAACAGACACTTGCCCTTTCCCCGGGGTGCCTCGGCCATGCTATGCGTTTTTCTTGGCTCTGTGGTTCTCATGACCTCGCCACCTATATTCTTCGGGCTTTGATTGCCTCAGGCTGGACAGAGGCAGCACGGACATTGGGTCTCCTTGGGGTCTCTCTTCCGCTTGAGGCCGACCATGACCATGATATTGATACCTCTTGACCGTTATCAAATCAGCGGACCTATCTACCCCACGTCATGGACAGGATCCATGACATGAATTCCACGCGCGTCATTCTCTGTCATTCTGGAATCTGAAATAGATGACAGGATCTCATGATGTTCTTATCAGATCTGCAGGATCAAGGGGATCCGACCCCTTTCGTCTGACCAGTTCAGATCCTACTTGGTAACCCTGCCCAAGCAGGTTATTAACAACCCGCCTTTCAGAGGCCACAATCGAGAGTTATGGCATGTCGATTGTGCAAACCAGCGACGAATCTAGTTCGTGTCGCCGTGAACCTCCTATGTACCCATTCGCCAGAGGCGGGAAACATGTCAATCAATCTGGCGGGCGACTTGCATTCAAGACGACAATCGATCAGGACAGTCGTGCTTATCTTGATAAGCTGACTGACATATGCATACAGCAATCAGGAACTCGAGTGGAACTCGGAACTTGACAATGTTTTGGCATGGAACCACCCGTAAATCGGCCTTCCGTGGCATTGCCAGAATCGGAAATAACTATAACCCTTTACCAATGTACCATCGATTGTACCAACCCTCAGCCCAGTATCAAGGCGCTCATCTCTTCATAAGGAGCTCCAACGTGGGTCATAACTTAAAACCTTCTCTCGCCTGGCCTCTGCTCAAGCGTCCACTCCGAGTCGTGGTACGTTCAAATTTCCGCTATACGTTCACCACATCATCCAATGGTCCGTCGAAATATGTTACAACTCTAGTAACAAGCCCTATGAATGAAATAGATTTGAACTGGTAATCATACAAGTGGATGAGCGGGGTATATCATATCCGTACATGCTGAAAAGGCTACATATCAGGCTCATAACCAAACCACCCAGAACGACGTCCTGACATCGCCCCTAACGAGATAAAAGCTCGCCAAGCGCTCTGGCCACCGACCCCGCGCCTTCCCGCACCATCTCTCGTTCTTCTTCAATCACCTTCCTCACATACAAGGTTTCAAAGCGGTCCGGATGCCATTTCTTCATAAGGTCCTTGATGCGGCTCTTGACTTCCTTCTCCTTGTCTTTGGCTGTCCTGGAAGTCTCTGAACCGTACTTGACGACGTCTGGATGGTGATCGCTCTCAAGATAGGCTTTAATCAAAGGTATCTTGATCTCCTCAGGGTTGGAGGGCGGTCTGAACATCGGCCAAGGGAAATCCGGCCAACGAAGGTCAGCCTTCTCCTGCACTGCCGTCCACAGGCGATTGTGCGTGGCTATGATATCCTCTTTCTTCGGGTCTTTCTTGAAAGTCTTCTTCCCCTCTTGTTCTTGCCTCGCTGTCTCGAGCATTTCCTGCTCTTTACGAAACTGCTCTTTCTGTTTTTCGAAAAGCTCATCTTGCCGACGTCTCCACTCAGCCTCCTCTTGAGCAGTAGGAGGATTAGAAACAGGGGGTGCGGTGAAAGGAGCCGTCGATGTAGGAAAGGGAGTGGCTGTGGAGAAGGACGACGTCGAGGCAGGAATGGTAGAGGATGTGGAGAAGGTAGAACTCGTCGAGCCTGATCTTGGTTTGGAATTTATCGGAGGTGAAGGCTGGCTGGCGGTAGGAGGTGTGGTTGCGAGGTTGGGTTTCACTGAAGAAGCCCAGGTAGTCCAGCTGGGAGGTCCACTAGAGTTACGGTCTGCAGAACGCCCCATAGCAGGCGAAGGAATAGTGGGAGGAGGCGATGGGTAAGTGTACGGGGGTGGCACCCAGTTGCTTTCTGCATTCATGGTATCTTGTCGCTTCGTAGGCGAAGGAATAGTGGGGGGAGGTGAAGGATAAGTGTACGAGGGTAGCACCCAGCTGCTTTCTGCATTCATGTTATCCTGTCGCTTTCGACGGATCTGTTCTTCGCGTCTGCGGAACTCCTCCTGCTGTAACCGCTCCTGTTCTAGCCGCTCCGGGTCCTTTGGAGGGTGTCGACGGTGTTCTTGCTCCAACTGATCCTGCTCTTTACGGCGTGCCTCTTCTGCCTGCCGATGTCGTTCTTGTTCGAGCCGTTCTTGCGCCTCTCGGCTCTGTCTGTCACGCTCTTCTTGATCCCACTTCCTCTGTAACTTCTCAGCTTCGTTCCTGTCCGAGATCTCTGTCTCTCTGCGCTTCAATTCTTCCTCTCGTCTCTTGAGCTCTTCCTCTCGCTGTCGGATCGCCTCCTCCTTCTGCTTAGCCTCAAGTTCCTTCTGCTGTGCCTCCTCTTCACGCTTCCTCGCTTCCTCCTCTTTCTTTCTCACTTCCTCCTCCTTTTTCTTCGCTTCTTCCTCTTTCTTCTTCACCTCTTGTTCCTTTTGCTTTGCCTGGTGCTCTTTCCTTCGAGCCTCTTCCTCCTTTCTCTGCAACTCTGCTTCCTTTCTCCTCGCATCTTCCTCCTTCTTCTTAGCCTCCTCTTCCTTCCTCTTTGCTTCCTGTTCCTTCTTCCTGGCCTCCTGTTCCTTCTCCTTTGCCTCTTGTTCCTTCTTCTTCGCCTCTCTCTCTTTCCTTTGAACCTCTTCTGCCTTCCGCTTGATCTCTTCCTCCTTTCGCAGAATCTCTTCTTCCTTCTCCTTCGCCTCTTCCTCTTGCCTCCTCGCCTCTTCCTCCTTCCGCTTGATTTCCTCCTCCCTCTTCCTGGCTTCCTCCTCTTTCCATGCAGCTTGCAGGGCCATAGTTCTGGCATCTTCTCTCTGTCGCTCAGCTTCCTCTCTCTGTCTCGTAGCTTCTTCTCTCTGTCTCGTAGCTTCCTCCTTCTGTCTTGTCGCCTCTTCTTCCATTTTCCTCGCCTCCTTTGCAAACTTCTCTTTCAGCTTTTTCACCTCCCGATCCCGTGCAGCCTCTTCATCCATCCTTCTTTCCCTTCGGGGTTCATCCATAGTCTCCAAGGAATCGTACCCTCTGTCGATATCACGTTCTCGTAGTTTAGGATCCCCAGTCTCTCTCCTGCGTGCTTCCGCTCTCATTCGAGGATCCTCACGGTCCCTCCTTCCATTTGAATGCCTCTCAAACCCCTCGGAATCCTCGCTGTCATCTTCCATTGGGTGCATAGAGTCCCGATCTGCAAACCAGTGGGTCGATTCATTAAGATGCGAAGATGGTGGTGAGCGTGGCCCGTAGGTTTCCCGACGATGGGGACCCATATCGGTGTTGTAAGAAGGCGGGCGATATCGTACGTTGTGTTCAAAACTTCGTTCATCTCGTGGCCGATAGTCAGGTTCGCGATCGTACTCATAGTGGGGTCCACTGTCTCGTCGAGGGGACCGGCGAAAGATAGGCGGCTCCGGTCCCCAGGGCCTCCGCTCTGCCTCGTCATTGATCGAAGATTTTCTCGGACGGGATATTGGAATCGCAGATGATGGCTGGGCATACTTTGATGGGTAGTTATCATTATAGCCTCCTGGATAGTCGTCATATTGTGCTGGATACTCATCTAGAAAGCAAATATGAGCAGATGCTGGTTCATCACACGATAGACAGACCTTCCGGGGGAGCGTACGATGGGTGTTCCACGAAGGAAGGGCCCCGGACAAATGCAGGTCTACTTTCAGAAGGCCGGCGTTTCGGTGGGCTCTCAGGGGGCTGCATCGCAGCTCGCCAAGTGGCGCTTCTCTGCTCTGGCTGGTATGGGCTATCGGTGCGAGTATCATGTACAGGAGAATATGGATATTCGCGGGACGAAATTGGAAGCGTCGGATAGGGACGGGGGTGATCGTAATAATGTTCCCGATCATCTGGAGTTGCCCGAGAGCTCAGTCGACCAGATGGGTGATGAGCAGTGGCAGGGTAACCACGATCGTCACTAAAAGACGCCTTTGGTCGAACCCATGCAGTAGGTGGATATGCCGATTGGTCTCGCTCCTCGAAGCTCAAAAGCGATGCCTTGCGATTAACTGGCCTCGTGGAAGTGTTGGGTGGGGGTGGGCCCATAAAATCAGGCCGGTGCCCACCACCAGAATTTCTCGGACTTGAATACGATGGCGATTCATCGTGATGCCAGTCGGGTGCTGTGCTGTAGCTCTCACTTCGTGAAGGTGGTCCTTGCTTCCCCCTCTCCCGCATAGTCGAGTTTGGAGTCCACCCCTGATCAGCGTGCTCCGTCCGTCTTGTATCTTGCTCAACAATTTCAGCCTCGGCATCGACTCGTTCGGGGATCGCTTCATCAATAGAAGGTCGAACGCCTCCCGAACCATTGGACCGCATACTAGCAGAGCTTCCACGCCTGGCGAGCCCGGGTTGTGATCTGGTTGTGGAGATCTCATCCTCCGATGATTTGGGCGGCATCCAGATCTGGGGAATGGGTTTAGGTGGTGTACGGGGGGTGTACCTTTCAGACGATGGTCGCGATGAGCGTTCAATTGGCCTGCTGACAGATGCCTCTGGTGGCCGCTCATGCATCGAAGGTTTCCGCAAGGATGCTCTACGTTCAGGCGGACGAGGGACATACTCCTCCTCAATGTCAGAATCATCGTCGGACGTCGAAGGTACCTTGATGGGGTCAATTCTCTCTGGCATGCTATGGTAAGGTGCCGCACGGACTTGGATGGACGGAGTGTGTGTGTACTCATCCTTTTGAGCATTTGAGCCTCGCCGGCCGAGAGTAAAGTTGCCAGACGGTGAATATCGGTCATCCCTCTCAGATGCAAATACCTTCTCCGCCTTCTCAAAAAGTCCGGGTGGAAGTGCCCGAGGTAGTACTTCGAGATTTCCGAACACAGGGGGCCTTATATCTACAGAGCGTATCTCCGAAGCTCGTGGTTCGGCGGGGCGGGGCGCAAGCGTCGGCCGAGCCGCGGTGACATGGGGCGCCTGTGGTACGGGTTTGGTTTCAGCGGTGGGACGAAATTCAGCTGAAGGCCGAGTAGAAGCCGCATGGGGCGTCTGTAGTACGTGCTTAGCTTCGGCGGTGGGACGAACTTCAGGTGTAGGCCGAGTAACGGCGACATTGGGCGCCTGTGGTGCGGGCTTGGCTTCAGCGGTGGGACGAACTTCAGCTGTAGGCCGAGTAGAAGCCCCCTGTGGTACAGGTTTGGCTTCAGCGGCGGGACGAATTTCAGCTGTAGGCCGAGCAGTGGCGACATGGGGCGCCTGTGGTACAGGCTTGGCTTCAGGACGAATTTCAGATGTAGGCCGGGCAGCGGCGACATGGGTCGCCTGTGGTACGGGCTTGGCTTCAGCGGTGGGGCGGACTTCAGCTGCGGATCGCACACCGTTAGCCGGAGGACGGTCGAACGCGGATCTTCTTTCAGTTGTCCCCTTGGAGGGTGTGGGACGAGATTCAAGGACTGGCTGGGTTCTGTTGGTGGTTTCTTTGCGAGAAGCCGGTTGGTCCTCACCAACGTGGTTGCATTTAACTGACCGCAGTTCATCCAGACCCTTGGTAGTGACCGGACTGGAACTTTCCTTTTGGGTCACCTTGATTCTATCCATGATTTCTTGCTGCTCGGACTTCAAAGCATGGTCCCACTGGGGAGTCATCGCTTGGCCGTTCGACCAACGGCGTTCCTGTCGCTCACGTGCCAGCTCGACCTGAAATTCCTCCTTCGCGAGGCTCACAATGTTCTTCATGGCTTCATCGTGTTCTTCCCAGATACCCTCTCGTCGTGGGTCGTTGGGAGGGAGGCTAGCAAGTTGGTTATCCCGAGCCCTGGCGGCGTCATCTATCATGGACTTCAATCCCTCCTCGATCCTCTTCCTCAGCGTATCCTTCCATGCATCATCTGGTTCTACGTCGATCCGATCATGTTTGACCGGCGAAGTAATGATTGATGGGGCTCTGGATGATACTATGGACATCTAAACGAGGTGTGAGGGTCGCCCGAGAGTGTGTAATTGGTTCCAGTTTGTATAATCCTCGTAGATTAAGGTTGTAGAAGGGTGTGGCGGTGATGAGAGACCAACAAATGATGTGAATCGAGTGTGCGGTGTCAGGAAGTCACCATGCACTGGGACGCCCTGAACTGGCTATCATTGAATACACGCGTCGAACGATGCCATTGTATGTCGTGGTGGACTTACACTGAATTCGGGCCTGTCCTGGAAGGTAAGTAGAGAAGAACGTCGTCGAGAAGGATGGGGTCAGAGTCCAAGGACTTGAGCGCGATGTTGTTTTGGGTTGTTTTCTGTTCGGATCACATCCCGCCGTTATCTCAAGCTCATCACCACCTCCGTGGTCTGGCGTTATCAAAATATTGATGCACGCTTAGATATACTCAGCAGACGAGAGAGTGACTCTCTCAGTAGGGCCGATTAGTTTTGCTCCCAAGTTCACTTGAAGTCCCTGTAGCATGGTATGCCCAAGAGTGAATTAAGAGCTATTCAGGTATATGCGGGGTGGGTGTTGGGCCTCGAAGCGTTCACGTGGATCAGTCGTTTCATCCTGACAACCTTGAAATGGGGCAAAGGGCTCGGGACCCTGGTCGGAACAGACGGCAACTAGCTGTGGACCCTCATGAGCAACCCTACGACAACGGTCTCAGCGGTCACTTACATCCTCCTACTTCTCCCTATTGCCTACTTTAATACCACGTTTTCAACCGACCAAACGGGTTCATCGCCGCGAAAACCCGGAAAAGGGAAGGCAGAAAGCCTGTCAGCACAAATCAATCACCGCTAGAAGACACGAGGTGACTCTATTATTCCCATCGCCCATTCACAACAGCAACCACATACGAAATTTTCCTTCAATTTAACTCGACTCCCCAATTTCTCCTGCCACCACGACAATACTCCCTAACACTATGCGAAAGGACAGCCCCCACGCCGTTCGGCGGATCTGGATCGAATTCGAGACATGGGCTCAAGAAAGACGGACACACCTTGAACGAGAGTGCGAAAAGGTCGATGCGAAATGGCGCGCTACCTCCACCTGGTCCCGTCCTAAAGGAAACAATGAATCTCAGAAGGCCAAAGAACTCCGCGCAGCACAGGAACATTACATCTCTTCCGTCAGAGAGGAATGGGACAAGAGGCTCAAGGACTACAAGCTCAAGGACGAGGATTGGGGCCCCATGACACCAGAAGAACTGGGAAGAGTGTTTGTCGTCTTGGGAGGAGACCTTGATGACTCCCCTGCGCCTGTCGAAATAGCCGCCCCTCGCCGACCCCAGCCAGTCCCACCTCCGAGCATCCCTGCTCCGGCGCCTGCTCCAGCAAAAGTACCACTTCCACCTCCTGCACCACTTCTTTCCCCGACAGCTCGAGCTTTCAACTCTTCAACCTCAAGCTACTCTTTTGTCGACCCAGCAGATTTCACTACCGACGACGAACTATACGACGCTGTCTCTTCATACATAACCGTGGTCAGTTCCTCGTCGTTTTGTGAGGCGCAACATGTGCTCACCTTTCCTTCGAATTCAGCCCACCGATGAATCCGAGAGTGACGAACCCATCGCCATAAAAGACCCTGAACTGTGGGGCATGGCAACAAATGGACTTGGCAGGTCCTCGAATCAAAGTTCCCAGTCTGCCTCTCCAGACCATGCATCCACTTCCTCGGGTGGCTACAATCTCATTCGTTACCCACCCGATCATCGGTCTGAGCCGAATTCAGCCCTTCCCAAACGACCACCGGACATCGACAAATCAGGCAAAGTTCGTTTGCGCGGCCCTGCGTACGTCGGCCCAAGTCTCACTGACCCGGGTGAGACTTCAGAAGAGGAAGCGGATTTTGAGCGATTCAAGATGGAAATTCGTATCAAAAAGATATGGGAGTTCCACCATTCCGCCGCCCAAGCCGACGTCGAGCTGGCCATGAACATATACAACGACCGAGTAACGAAAACGTCTTCTAAAGCTGGTGATGCTTTGAAAGTCGCAGAACATGAGAGGCGAATGCTCAGGATGCAGGCTGCCAAGGAGGAGGAGCGGAAAGAAGTCGTTTCCGCAGAGCGGCAGAAACGTCGGGACGAAATTCGGCGGCGCGTCGCACAGACCACCAAAGCTCTCGATATCGGTAGCACGCAACGTTCATGGGACGCCTTTTTTGACCCTCAAACAGCCCAAGTCGACTTCGATGAGCGCGGCCGCGTTATTCCTCGCCAGGAAGATGTACCTGTGCCCGGAAGTTCAACGGAGGACCACCTACATGCTTATTCTGGAGCGACCTCTCCTTCAGTGAGTGCCGTCGGTGCCCAAGATGCAACTTTACGAGGACGGCCGCCCACGGCAACGGCTAAAGCGTCAGGATGGAAAACGAAGCAAGTGCCTTCTGCCTCCTCTCCATGGCAGACGCACACCTCCCTTCGGCAGGCTGAAGCCACAAGTAACAGCCCCTTAACTCATTCTGCGTCTGATGCCGAAGAATGGGGTCTGAATTATGAAGGCAGTTTCGAGCTCCCAGCAGATTGCATGGGTACCTCTGATCCTTCCTCGTTCAACGGATGGCCGAAGAAGCCCATCGGCTCTTCCAAACTCGCACAAGTCGAAATGGCCTCCTCCCCACCAGATGCCGCTCCTGAGCTTCCCGTGGCGGACCCCTCGCTCTTTGCATCGGGAGGGAAGAAACCAAACAAAAAGCAGCGACCCGCAGCTCAAAAGAAAGGCAATCTCACTCCAGCTTTTGAAGCGGAATCCCCAACAACTCCCACTCTCACCCCCAAATATCCGGCTATCCAACAGAAATTGGTTCATCCTGATGAACTATCCTCGACTCCCCGACCGCAGCTCCTTGCAGGCCATATAAAACGTTCTCCTGCCCTGGCTTCAGGCTATATGTCCGACGCGACATCAACCCTGAAGGCGAGCTCCAGACGATTTGCCAGTCAACTTTCCGCTGACGAAAGTATGATCGGGTCCTCGTCGAAACACGGCGACGAAACGCCGTGGCAGCGTGCGCAAAGGCTCGGAGCACTACCCTCAGGAGGGGCTGCTGCATCAGGACTTGTGATGTCTCATGTGGAGGAGGAATCGTTCTGGGGTGCAGGTGTGAGACAAAAGGGCCAGCAGACGACGGACCGTCCGGTGCAGAGTAAGGCATCTCCGTTGGGTGGTTTTGCGGAAGAACAAGGTTCGCTCTGGGAGCGCACGATGAAGAACAAGGTGCAGGCGTCGCTCGTATCAGCGGCAAACTCAAACATTCCTCAGCCATCGGGCGTCGTGGAAGGCGAGAGCCCCTGGCAAAGAATGATGAGGTTGAAAGGCCAAAGCGGGAACTCGCCTCATCCCTCGCATGATCCAAACCAGACGAGAACCTTGGTAGGGGACGAAAGCCCTTGGGAACAGATGAACAGGCTGAAGAGTCAGAGCGGCAGTTCTACGAATGTGATAGTTGCTCCGGCTCCTGCATTAGAGGAGACTCCGTGGCAGAGAATGCAACGCCTCAAAGCTCAAGGGGGTAATACTGGTTCTGCTATAGTGCAGTCGATGAGTATTTCCGAGCAAACTAATGGGACGGACCTTGCCACGGAGGATGAGACGCCTTGGGAGCGAATGGCACGTCTTAAATCCCAAGGGTCCAACTCGCCTGTTCCTAGTTCTCTGTCATCAAAGATGAAAGGTCCTTCTGCCCCCGTCAAGATGACATCCATGAACCATGCTCGGGGACCATCCGCGGACGTCGAACCTTTTGCCTCTCGTGGAGCAGAAGATATCGTTTGGTCCCATGCCGGTAATGCCAGCAGGAGTGGAAGGCAGAGTGGTTGGGGGTCGAGCCCCCAGGCTGCGGGGAATAGCTGGAAAGACCCGCTGAATTCGAACAAAGGCTTTGCGGGGAAGAAGGTCACGATCGAGGATGTGCCTGATGAAGAGGGGCCGAACGGGTGGAAGGGACCAGAAGGGCGGCTCCCCTCGAGTTCCCGTATTATTCTTGACATCGCTGAACCAAAGCCGAGCGTTCCATCGACGATGTTCGAGAATATTTTCCTGTACGAAGGAGTGGAAGAAGAGGAATACGACACGGGACTAAGCTCTGCAGCTCCTACCCCCTCAACCGCACCTACATCGCCTCCTAGTGACGACCCCATTGATGAAGGGTGGTACATGTCAGCCATGGAGGATATGGGTAAGGGTAACTGGGATAACCTACTCAAAAAGGGTGTTCCCGTTCCCTCGGGGACGTCCAGCAAGCCAAAGAATTACACGGGGCCCGCTATCTCTCACATGAACGACAGCTCATCTCTCTCGCAAAGCATCGATAGTGCGAAGCTGTTGTCAGCTTTGGAAGCCGTCGACGAAAGGCCTGCCCACAGCTCTCCGCCGAAGGCCTCTGTTGAACCTCCACCACCACCACCACCTCCTCCTCCTCCTCCTGTTGAAGAGAAGAAAGAAACTGTGAAACCCCCGCCGGCGCAGGCGCCAGCAAAAGAGGTAAAAGGGAAGGGGAAGAAAGGGAAGGGGCGCAAATGAAAACCTGCATACTGTTGGATCATTTACTCTCACAACGACCTTATAGAGAAACATAGACGATCGGCACCTTCATTTATACGCATATTTCCCATAGACTGTCGTGTTGTGTGTATTGCTTTGTTGAAATACTTATCGCGTTTTTGGCCGACATCCTTGAGGTCGCAAGTGTTTTGGGGCGTGTTCGAAGTTCAAGTTGAAGCCAGGAAGTACAGGTTCATCTTGAGTGCAACGTGGATTCTGCACCTCCCAGTAATATTGCATCCACAGATGCAGGAGTGTGATGGCATCAGACCTTGGAAAGACTAAACCTCGAGGATGGGCGATATTGAAAGGTAGTCGAACAAGAGTCACTCTTTTATGTTTATGGAATCGGGCGAACGGAATATTTCGGCAGGTGTACAATACATATGAAGGCCTCGACCCTGAACACGCCTCGACGATCGATAAGAACGGAAGAAATCGCGACCTTCGAGGACGACATGTCGACGGAATAGATGATCTACTGGAATGACTGGATATCATTTCAACTTTTGTCACCACACACCCATAAGTACGACCAGACAAACCTTTCTGGATTATTGAAAAGAATTATTTTTACGACTTGTGTGCCAGAATGGGGTTGGTTTATCGGAAGTGGCCACATGATGCTGGAGGTTCGAAGAGCGCCAGAATATTCTGCAGAGAAGAGAAATTATAATAACCCCACTACACGATGCAAGATTGACAAATGGTCAGTATTGTTCGAAAGCGGGCTAAGCATATACGATTAGAGTATATCAATCTCTTGGGTGTGAATTTGTTCTCACTCATCTCACTCACTTTCAATCCTACTGCCAGGTCGGGTTCAATAGAGGAGCGCATTCGCGAGGCAGGTGATATCCTCCATGACGTCACGCCGACAACTCCATAGCTTCATACTTAAACGCAGCGGAGCCCCACCTATCCATAATTTCCCGCCCACTATGCCCTCCTCAAACTACAATGTGGCCCTATACTTTCTTGCAATGTTTGTCATTGGCCCAAAACATTTCGATTCTTGATAATCCCGGTGAACGGCAGACCCATGCCACCTGTGACAGTCTTTCTGAGTATATTTTGTATACAATTTTCATTCCAGAAAGGGCTTAACTTGTCTACTTCTCTTTAGAACGCGGATGCGCTGCAGGTACTTGATTAGAACTGTATGTGTTGACATGGCAGTGGATGACAGCTGTGTCTTGCTGCTCTTGCAGATTTTTGGATCAACATTGGGCTCACAATTCTGGGGTGGATTCCTGGAATCATCCACGCGTGGTACGCCTTGCCTCACGTCTCAACACCTGTCTTTGTCCAAATGATCGCACGGCTAGGTACATCGTATCGAGAAGTGAAGGTGCCGTGTAGTAGTCAGCATTCGTTGTGATGTCGAACCTGTTATGAACTCAGAGTCAATGTAGTTGATTCGCTTTGAAGACTACAAGCCGCTTGCAGGCGCTGAGCGCTTACCTCCCCCGGCAGGATGGGCCCCGATGATGCGGCTCACTCAAGGTATTATGCAAGCGAATCACCTTGCTAGTGACACTGACGTTGCTCTGTTCCGGCAAAATAATAATGTACCTGGGTAGCTCAGGAGAGATCTGTGAAGGAACATGAGGACGGGCAGCAAAACTTTCATTGAGAGACCACTGGGATTTTCTCCCCGGACAACATGCTGAGGTGAGCCAGTTCATCGGGTTTTCGAACCCAGAATATATAATTACAGTCAGTGGAACCCCACGCGCCTCGGGGGGCAAGGACCCATCTAGCCGTGAGGGGGTTATATATCAGCCCGCGAACTTCTGCTTCAGTACGCGATGGAGTCTGGGTTGGAGTGTGGGGAGGTCCATGGTTTCGATACGTTTTCCCGGTTGGAGAGGGGTCGAGTTCGATAATGTTGGAAGAAGGAAACGAGCTCTGAGGGTTTGATATATTTAGAATGGGTGTGTGTTCCCTGGTTGACTTTTCGCAGCATGTGCTCCGCAAGGAAAATGGTGAGGAAGTAGGCAAGCGGCGTCCGAGATATCGTTGACAGAAAGAGGTGGCCTCCAGGCTGTAAGTTTGCGAGGTTAGGCAATGCAGAAGAACCCCAGGTCGTGGTAGCTTACTTTCACGAGGTCTGCACATGTGGACAGGAAGAAGGCAGGGTTATCGACGTGTTCAAGCACTTCCATCGAGCAAACCACGTCATATCGTTTTTCCGATTCGAGGAGCGATTCTGCTGCCGTCTTCACATAGGATAATTGACCAAGTTTCGAGTCAGCTGAGCCATGCAGTTCTGCTATAGCGATATTTGACTCCGAGGCGTCGATACCTAATGTACGGCCGCCCAAGCGCGTAAGGCTCTGTTGAGAACTTGAGATAGCGAACCAAGAGGACAAACCACTGACCTACCTCTGACAAAAGCCACCTCCACAGACGACATCGAGAACATCCAAGCCTTCAAGAACTTGTGATTTTGGCACCTTCTTTCCTTCACGGTCTTGGGACAATTCGAGGAGTTTTTGGCGAATGAATTGGACTCGAACGGCGTTCATTTTACAGTGCAGGAAGCTGAATTCTCCCTGTTCATCCCACCATTGCAACGACAGGCGAGAAAAATGCGCAATTTCGGAAGCATTGATTATCCCGGTTTCGGGTGAAGAGTTGATTTGTCGATGCAGGGTACGAACAACACAAGACAGGCGCATCATGCATCATAGGTCGCTGGGAGCAACCTCTTTGTTCGTCCTACCTGCCTCATCTCTTCGCCATGGCTCCACCTAAAGCCAACAAGAAATTCTCACTCGGAGAGGAATTTCAGCGGCTGAGCTCTGCATTCTTGTCTAAAAGTCGGTCCTCTCAGACTATCGCCAGATCTTCGGCGCCATAGCTTTCAGTCGAGGCAAGTGCCTCGCCTACCCTTCAGTTGTTCAACATGGCCTCAACGTTCAGCCCTTTCCGCACAGACTCTTCTTCCGGACTCTCCCCCGACACGCGTGCTACCTCGCCCCAAACGGTGGATGGTATGGAACTGGATGAGTACATCGGGACCCGTTTCGTGCATAATCCAGGTCTTGAACACATATTAAAAGAACATACACCATCATCAAGCGTGGATTCCTCTCGCCCTGATGACCCCTCAGCTTTCGCGAGCAGCATTGCAACAGGCATCGGTACGACCAAGATACCATCACCATCGATATCGCGTCCGATAACAAACGTGCGACTCTCTCCCCGACCACGTCTCTCATGGAGTTGCGTCTGCGGCTGCTGATTCCAACCTCATGACATTTGTGACGCCGCTCTCGACAACCCGGCCCTCACAGAACTCGTCAAGGAAGGACGCACTTCGAACGGCTTGGCACGGTGTCGAGCAGCTCCTGCGGAAGGCGGAAAGGTCCCTTGCTGGAACGCCATTCCAGGGACCTGCCAGGACGCGCTCCAAGAACGTGTGATTCGGACTGCCAAACGTCTCGAACTCGTGAATACCGCGTTGCTGAAAGCGGAGTCTGAGGCCGTAAAAGCCAGAATGCAGGTGTTCTCTGAGTAAGTCCATTCCACGGACGATGTATGCGACGACGAACTCAATTTATACTAGGCATCTTATTGATGAAGCCCTCCGACTGCAGAGGATGTCGTCCAGATGCACGTGAACAAAGATACTGGAGAACGAAGAAAACAAGAAGACCATCGAAGCAAGCTTCAAACCCATTGATGAGTACACGAAGGACTTCCATGTGCGTGACTCATGCGTGCCCCATCGTGTGAAATGAACTTAGCCCTCTGTTGCCTCCAGCTTGACATCGTCATGAGCATCGAGAGAAACACAGATGAGATCCAGAAGTCGCTCACTGTATGTGTCCCCAAAGATCCCGAGCATGGCGTGCGCATACTGACCATGAATGCCGGAAACTACGCCTTGGTTGCTGCCCCTATTCTAAATTGGCAGCCTATAATGCCGACCTCGAAGGAACCGCAACATTTATTCGTGAACCATGCACCAAGGAAACGCGCGTGGACATACTGGAGCGTATATACCAGTGGGCGCTAAATCCTTCGTCGGACAGTCCACACGTCTTTTGGTTGACGGGCCAAGCCGGTTCCGCCAAGTCGACCATCGCGTATACTGTAACGGACTACTTTGACGATGCGGAAGAAGTCAGCTCGGACCTGAAATACATCTTGGGGGCCAACTTCTTTTGCTCACGACAATTCAGAGAGACGAGACGGCGGAAGTACATCATCCCCACCATCGCATACCAGCTCGCTCGCCGGTCCGGATCCTATGCTCGCGCCTTGCTTGACTGGGCGGACAAGTCTGACTCGGTTGATGTCCCGGCCAAGCAGATGAAGGACCTCCTAGTTGGCCCTTGGCAGGAGTCTGCCGGCGAAAGCCCCCGCGAACTCCGGCCTTACCTCATCGTTGTCGATGCGCTGGACGAGATCGAGGACAGTGGAGGGTCGGCCTTTCTGGAAGAACTGTTGAAGACCTTCAGTCAAGGTCATTTGCGTGGCCTCAAGTTTCTGGTTACGAGTCGACCGGATCCTGATCTCGCCGCACTCTGCTCGTCCTTCAACGCAAACGCTGTCTGTCTTCTCTAAGAGGTACCTACGGATACAATCAAGGACGACATTATGAAGTACCTAAGGGCAAAGCTCCTAGCACTTCAAGATTCCCAGCTTGCGAAGCTTTCCCTGATGGCAGATGGCTTGTTCATCTATGCCGCAACAGCGGTGAGATATGTCTGCCCGCGTAACAAAATGACAGCAGACGAGCAGCTCCGCATGTTGGCCCAGCTGGCCGATCGCACGTCAAGTAGCGCTGACACGCCGTTACTCATTGATACATTATACCAGCAAATCTTGTGGGGTGCTTTTTGCAAACTGGATGATGCCCTGTTTCGTGACCGGTTGAGGATTGTCCACACCCTTCTTTGTACTGAGGAGCGTGTATCCACCTCCGTTGCGGGAAGACTTGCTGATGTGGCCGATTCGCAGATGGCCAACGTGGTCGTCGACGAGCTGTATGCAGTTCTCTACGTTAAAGACGATCGAGTTCTTTCGTACCACGCGTCATTTCCTGACTTCATGTTCGCTCAGGAGCGATCGAGATTCAGCGTTCCTCCGGGTGAGGGCAGCCGCGTCGTTGACATGTCGTGTGATGAGCCCGCTCACCACGCTCGCCTTACTCACTCTTGCTTCCGTATCATGATGTCCAGCCTCCGATTCAACATCTGTGATTTGCCATCATCGAATCGAAAAGAACATCAGCCACGTCCTCCAATATTCTTGTCGGAATTGGGCTCAGCACTTGAACCGAGCTGCATCTGGCGACCACGACTCTCTCCGGACCAGGATCGACGAGTTTCTTCGTGTGCAAGTCCTATTCTGGATTGAGGCAATGAATCTACTTGGTTCGCGCGCCAAATACAGTCTAATGCTTCAAAATGCCCATGAGTGGGTCTTGAAAGTGGGGGGGTCTCATGTTGCCTCATAGACTTAAGGTAATACCAGTACATTAGGTCAACGACAAAAAGTGTTCAGACCTTGTTCCTCACCTCACTGAGGCTGCCAACTTTTCGACGTACTTTGGTGCAAGCGCACCGGCGCAGTCAACGCCACACCTTTACATCTCGAGTCTCACGACGTGGTTGTGGGATTCCACTATGTACCAGATGTGGACGAGCCAAATCTCTCGTGGCCCTTCCTTCAAGCCAGGCAGAGGTGGCCACACTGTACCATTATTGACCCTGCAGCATGAAGATCGGGTCAGATCCGTTGCGTTTTCCAGTGATGGAACCCGTATAGTCTCTAGCTTAGATGATGAGTTTGTGCAGATGTGGGATGCCTCGACGGATGCAGAGCTGATGAAGCTGAACGGCCACACTGGCAGCGTCCATTCTGTCGCATTTTCGAGTGACGGCACCCGCATCGTCTCTGGCTCGCGTGATAAGTCCGTGCGGGTGTGTGATGCCTCAACAGGTGCACAGCTGATGACGCTGAACGGCCACACTGACTGGGTCAAGTCTGTCGCGTTTTCGAGTGATGGAAGTCGCATCGTTTCTGGCTCAGATGATGAGTCTGTGCGCGTGTGGGATACCTTGATGGGTACGGAGCTGGCGGTGCTGAACGGCCGCACTGATGGTGTCAATTCTGTTGCGTTTTCGAGTGACAGAACCCGCATTGGTTCTGGCTCAGATGATTTGTCTGTGCGTGTGTGGGATGCCTTGAGAGATGCGGGGCTGACAAGGCTGAACGGCCACACTGGGTTTGTCCGTTCTGTGGCGTTTTCGAGTGACGGAAGCCGCATCATCTCTGGCTCATCCGATCAGGCTGTGCGGATGTGGGATGCCTCGACGGGTGCAGAGCTGACGACGCTGAACGGCCACACTGGCTTTGTCTATTTTGTCGCGTTTTCGAGTGACGGGACCCGCATTTTCTCTGGCTCGCGCGATAAGTCCGTGCGGGTGTGGGATGCCTCGACGGGTGCAGAGCTGACAAGGCTGAATGGGCACACTGGGCACGCCTATTCCATCGCGCCTTCGAGTGATGGAGGCCCATCATCCCTGGCTTCGACAACAACTCTATCCCAGCATGGAACATGGCACAGCATCAACATCGTTGGATCGTTACTCTGGACAATTGGAGTGTGTGGTTGCCCCATCGCAAAGGTCTCATGTTTGTTCCCCCGGATATCAGAGAAGTACTACGTTGCCCCGACAATCCCCTTATCATTTCTCGTAAAGGATCTGCCACGGTAGACTTTGTATATCCCCACATAGGTACGGAGTGGGCGAGATGTTACACACCCTCAGTATCTTAGCGTGAACTTTGTTCGTATGTACATCGGTCATTTTTTTCATATCTATTCGGGAGATAACTATATCTTGATTTCTTTTTGGGATTGGAAAAATCGAACAGGGTGTTTGGAATCTCCCGATGCTTTCCACCTTGAGAAAGGGAATTCACTATTATATACTTGCATCCGATATTTCCAATTGTCAACGCCCTGCTTGAGCCCTTGAGGCATTGGACGGTTGTCCATTACTCCCGGTGTTTAATATGGCGACACTGCCGTTGTTACAACTCGCGCAGGAGCTGCTTGAAACGACGACGATGCGCACCAAATATAGACGTGAGTTTCATAAGGTTTGTGCCGAGGGAATCAGAGTATCGTTTAGGCTAATGAGAATTTAGGCGGGCGGCGCGTTCCTTGGGTAGAGTTGGTGGTGTTATGTGATAGAGGGCGACATCCAATCTGTTGAGGAGCCGAGCGTTCCCGTTTCGTCAGAAAAAGAAAGGACTTTTCCTGAATAAAGAAAAACTCAAGTTTCCCGTCCAGAACAAAATTGGGGGACGTACACTGAATTTGAAGGCCTGTCCTTTCCGCTGCCCTCAATGACGTCTTCGGATTGCGGAAGTAAGTGTACAGCGAAGATCCCCGGGCCGGGATCCGGCATTTCGGCGCTCTCGTCCCGAAATCAAGTTCCAATAACTTGCCCCCACTATGCCCACGAAACCTTCCTCAACCTACAATGTGGCTTTATACTTTCTTGCAATGTTTGTCATTCGCCCAAAACATTTCGATTCTTAATAATCCTAATGAACGCAGATTCCTACCTCCTGTGACGGTCTTCCTGAGTATATCCGATTGTATACAACTTTCATTCCAGCAAGGGCTTACCTTGTCCACTCCTCTTTAGAACGCGGATGTACTGCAGGTACTTGATTAGACCCGTATGTGCTGACATGGCAGTGAGTGACAGTTGTGCTTTGCAGACTTTTGGATCAACATTGGGCTCACGATTCTGGGATGGATTCCTGGAATCCTTCACGCGTGGTACGCCTTTCCTCACGTCTGAACACCTGTCTTTGTCCAGATGATCGCACTAGGTACATTGTGTCGAAAAGCGAACGTGCTATGTAGTAGTAGTCAACATTCGTTCTGATGTCGGACCTCTTATGGACTGTCTGTAACTGTCGGAATTTGGACAGAAGTCGGACCTCTTATGAACTCAACGTAGTCGGTTTGCTTTGGAGACTACAAACCTCTTAAGTGTAGGCGCTGAGCACTTATTACCTCTCCCGGCAGGATGGGCCGCAAACGTCGATGGCATCGGCTCGTTCAAGATTCAATCATCCAGCGAAACAATAATACCCCTATGGCCATCCACCCTGTCAAACCTCAGACCTCAAGAGAGCAACTCTCTGAGTGAAGGAACATAAGGACAGGCACACAAATTTCCATTGAGAGACCACTGAGATTTTCTCCCTGAGCAACATGCTGCGAATACATAGGTGAGCCAGTTGAAATACCGTTCCAAAGTTATCCAAACACGACCATGGCATGGTCGAGCGTTGAATATTACAGTCCCGAATAAATGGCGGTGCCCGCCACGTAGCAAGAGGTGAGGAGTAAGCCTTACAGCTACTGTTAATCATGATTGATTTTCAGGACAACGTTTACTCACCCACGAGGCCGAGCCCTCCCGCAGAAGAAAGTACGTTGTATCTCTGGCGTTGGTCATTAGATATGCAGTTGCTACAAACCATGGAATGAAGCATGAAAACCTTTTCTGGCCCAGCCAAATATCCTCGAGTATACATAACGCGCGAAAACGACCAATAGGCACAAGCAGCAGCAGCGGGGATGGGGTATTTCAATCCTGCAATTACAGTGCTAACAAGTTTGTTGTCAGTCAAGTCAGGTCAACCCACCGATCTCAAGGAAGTTATTTACGTTATAGCCACGATGGGAATGTTCTCAAGAGTGTTCTGGTGAGCTCCTGTAAGATGCATTTTCGTGAGTGTCAAGATGACCTATGCATTGCGATCGTGCTTACGCTGGGCGCAGTTGAAAGTGTAGGCGTCGTTAGACTGTTCAGCGTGTGCAGCCTCGGCGTACACTAGGAAACGTTTACTGAGTATTCTCAGATTGTCAAGCAGGATAGCCTCACTTTGTGGATACTTGACTTGGGCCCGTTTCCTCATTCTGCCAACTATGAGACTCTGGCCGACCAAAACGAATACTATGGAGAGTAACGCTCCGCCCACATATTGGAAACTGGGTGGAAATGAGGCTGGACACAAGGTGGGCACAGAAAACTAGTGCACCCATCTGGAACTGTGAACGTGGCGGACATGCTTGTTGGAGAGGAGAAGTCGGAACAAGTACGATTGTTGTGAAGAGGGGATTCGGATGCCGTTATAACGCACGAACATCACGGTGATGATATATAAGGGGCTAGTACAGTAATCCATGCCGGGCGGACACGACTGGCCGCGTCAGCGTTGGCACTGCGGCCAAGTATTCAGGAACCTTCTAGTGTAATGGTATTACAGACCTGCGCGTTTCGTGGGTGTATGGCACACCAATACCTGTGAAAATCCATCGCCCCAACCAGACTCACATCCTCATCCGAAGACAGTACACCGGCGCCTAATCCACCCAATTTCAAGACATCTGGAGTACTCGACAGAAGCCACTCGTCATCTTCATCATCCCCATGTAACCCAGCTCCGAATAGAGGACGTGAGGAACTCCGGTTTGACAGTTCATATTCATGACTTAGTAGTGCATACCACATGATTGTCTCCTCAATCTCTCCTGCTCCACCACCACTAGAGAGGATGTACGGAAGCTCCACATGGTATTTATTTGATGCAGATCGCGTCGTTTGGAGAAGGGGCCCAAAAGCTGGTGAAGGGGATGAGGTCCTGGATCACCAGTGTGTGACGCTGAGATGACGCGTAAAATGGATGGAATGAAGAGTTTGAGTGGCATTGTTGACTGAATACATGATGAATTGCGATCTGGGACCTCCCAATGGCATCCGATGACTCCATTTCCAATTGTCGACCAATTATAGACGTGAGTTTCATGAGGTTCGAGCCGAGGGAATCAGAGTATCGTTTAGGCTAATGAGAATTTAGGCGGGCCGCGTGCTCCTTGGGTGTTATGTGATAGAGGGCGACGTCCTCCAGCAGACTAGACATCCAATCTGTTGAGGAGCCCTCGGTACTCGAACACGTTCCTGTTTCGTCAGGAAAAGTCGGACTTTTCTGAATAAAGAAAAGCGCGTCCGGATGAAAATAGGAGGATTACGGGGATATAAACTGAATTTGAAATTTGAATTCAAATTGTGATGTCTTCGGATTGCGGAAGTGCACAGAGCCTCATACTTGTACGCTGAGCGCTTAGCGATACTTATCCATAACTTGCCGCCCACTATGCCCACGAAACCTTCCTCAACCTACAATGTGGCTTTATACTTTCTTGCAATGTTTGTCATTCGCCCAAAACATTTCGATTCTTGATAATCCTAATGAACGGCAGATTCCTACCTCCTGTGACGGTCTTCCTGAGTGTATCCGATTGTATACAACTTTCATTCCAGCAAGGGCTTACCTTGTCCACTCCTCTTTAGAACGCGGATGTGCTGCAGGTACTTGATTAGACCCGTATGTGCTGACATGGCAGTGAGTGACAGTTGTGCTTTGCAGACTTTTGGATCAACATTGGGCTCACGATTCTGGGATGGATTCCTGGAATCCTTCACGCGTGGTACGCCTTTCCTCACGTCTGAACACCTGTCTTTGTCCAGATGATCGCACTAGGTACATCGTGTCGAAAAGCGAAGGTGCCGCGTAGTAGTCAGCATTTTGTTGTCAAGTCGGATCTGTTCTGAACTCGATGTAGTCGGTTTGTTTTGATACCTCTCCCAGCAGGATGGGCCGCGAACGTCGATGCCGTTCGTTCAAGAATGTAACATGCAAGCAAATCATCTGGCGAAACAATAATACCCGGATGCCCATCCACCCTTTCCTCAGGAGAACAACGCTCCGGGTGAAGGAACATAAGGACAGTCACAAAAACCATTAATTCCATTGAGAGACCACTGGGATTGTATCCCCGTACAACATGCTGCGAATACATAGGTGAGCCAGTTGAAGTACCCTTCCAAAGTTATCCAAACACGACCCATGGTCGAGCGTTGAATATTACAGTCCCGAACAAATAGCAGTTCCCGCCGCGTAACAAGATGTGAGAAGTAAGCCTTGCAACTGCTGTTAATCGTGATCGATTTCGAGGACAACAGTTACTCACCCACGAGGCTGAGCCCTCCCAGAGAAGCAAGTGGGTGGAGTCTCTGCCGTTGGTCGTCAGATATGCAGTTGCTACAAGCCATGAGATGAAGCCTCCCAACCTTTTCTGGCCCAACCAAATATCCTCGAGTATACATAACGCGCGAAAACGACCAATAGGCACAAGCAGCAGCAGCGGGGATGGGGTATTTCAATCCTGCAATTACAGTGCTAGCAAGTTTGTTGTCAGTTAAGTCAGATCGACCCCCTGATCTCAAGGCAGTCATTTACGTTATAGCCACGATGGGAATGTTCTCAAGAGTGTTCTGGTGAGCTCCTGTAATGCGCAGTTTCGTGAGTGTCAAGATGATCCATGCATTTCGATCGTGCTTACGCTGGGCGCAGTTGAAAGTGTAAGCGTCTTTGGATTTCTCGGCGTGTGCAGCCTCGGCGTACACTAGGAAACGTTTACCGAGTATTCTCAGATTGTCAAGCAGGATAGCCTCACTTTGTGGATACTTGACTTGGGCCCGTTTCCTCGATCTGCCAACTAGGATACCCTGGCCGACCAGAACGAATACTGTGGAGAGCAACGCTCCGCCGACATATTGGAAACTGGGTGGAAATGAAGCCGGACATAAGGTGGCACGGAAAACTGACGAACCCATCTGGAACCGTAAAGGTGGACATGTTTGCTGGAGGGGAGAAGTTGGGAAAAGTGTACACGTTGTGTAGAAGAAATTCAAATCCCTTTATAAAGCAAGC
>Ga0307516_10000475_pt1 | contig 53211 bp, 62 predicted proteins | sample 19_EM_MG_FD_203310 | JGI IMG/M metagenome (GOLD analysis project Ga0307516, IMG submission 203310) | Populus trichocarpa ectomycorrhiza microbial communities from riparian zone in the Pacific Northwest, United States - 19_EM | ecosystem: Host-associated > Plants > Roots > Unclassified | place...
CGCTCTTTTGCCCCCCTTTCGCTCTATTGCCCCCCTTTCGCTCTATTGCCCCCCTTTCGCTCTATTGCCCCCCTTTCGCTCTATTGCCCCCCTTTCGCTCTATTGCCTCCTTTCGCTCTGTTGCCCCCTTTCGGTCTATTGCCCTTTCGCTCGCGTCTCCCCCTCCCTCGCGCCGGCTCTCTCTCTGTCCACTATATAGATATCTATTTCTCTTGCGCTGCGCAGGCTAGCGTGTTCATTGCGTATCTGGATATACATACAGACAGACAGTGTCGCGCCACGCAGCGCAGCCAAGGTTGGCAACGGCCAGAGAATCCGTTGAAAGCTTACCAGCTGTGACAAGAGTCGTTTCGTGAGTCCCTGCATTATTGGTACTCGACACTGCGCCGCGTAGATATGTATCTAGATACATATCTAGACTGCGAAGGCCTCGGCACGTGTCCCCGGCCGCCGTCTCACCCGCCCGAAGACTACGGAATTCAGCATCCATCTCTGCGGCTGCCTCCACCCTCACAGCTCGCGGTCCCTTGCTTGGAGCCTGCTCGTATTTCCGTGCACTTGCCTAGCGACCACACTCTCCACTCTACGCTGCCCCAGAGTACTCTAGGTACCCCCCGATACAGCTCTCTCTCGCGCCGGCATCCTTGCGAGTCGAGTATTCGAAACCCAGATCGAGTTCTCGCCGTACAATCTCGGATTCAGGCATCGACTTTTCGGCCTAGCCATAACGTCATCCCCCTCCACCAATCACCACCACATCCACCACCCACCATCCACCATCCACCATCCACCATTCACCATTCACCATCCACCATCCACCATCCACCATCCACCATCCACCATCCACCATCCACCATCCACCCAACCAACCAACCAAAGAGGAGGGGATCGGCACCCCTCCTCCCGCCTCCTCGTCCTTCCAGACAACTTGCTCGAAGCACAGCACTCGCAACCTCCTCCGCAACTGCTCCTCCTCAGCACCGCTTGCTTCTCCCCTCCGAGGAAGTGTTTTTCTGCCCGTGATCCCTCGTTCGGCTCCTCGCAACCACCCTCGGTAGAACCGGTGCTTTTCCGCCCGCGCGTACGATACACCGAATTCCCACAGCGTGCTGCCGGCTGCACATGAATCCGAGAACACACCCAAGGAGAGTGCGTTCTCACCGAAGTGCGCGACACGCCATTCTTTCTCGATCGCATCGAGCTTGGCAGGGTCCCCAGACTTTCCATCGAACCAGAATCACCGCACATCCCCGCGGCATCTAAAGTACTCTGCCTTGTCTCGCCAACGGCCGCATATCCACACGTTGCATTTTGCGCCCGCGCCCTGCCGGGAAGGACGAAACCCCCCCCCCCATTCCTCTGATCTGTGAGTTGATCTTGATCCCAATCCCCCAATCTCCCATCGCTTCTGGGTCAACGTCGGAGGCCTGTCTGCCTACCCTCGGACCGGAATCGTACTGAGCCACGTTTCCGTCGTCCGCTGGAGAAAATATCTGCAGCACATGGGGTAGAGCGAGTGGTACGTACCCGCTCTGCCTCTCGCTCGTGTAGATCGTGCCCCCAGCGTGGGTGGCAGATACGTACGGATTCTCGCACGCTGGCCAGCACGTACGCAGGTGATCGCGACGGATCGTGATGGCTTCCTTGCAGATAGTGCGGTTGTTCACAAACCCAGTTCATTGTTTTTTTCTTCTTTTTTCTCTTTCTTTTTTCTCTGCTGTAGGATTTATCTTACTTTTTTTTTTCTTTGTTTCTTTTCTTTTCCCTCGTCACGAGGTGGGCGGCCGTAAAAAAACGCAGGTGCACCGGTCAGTTGATTTCGGTCCATGTTCCCCCGCACTCCGGCCGGTGGCGGATGTCGAAGCACTTGTGTATATACAAACGTCGGGCTGTCAACATATCTACTGGCACTGCTAGCACACCGCCCATCACCCCTCCACTTCAGTTTCAGCGCCTTCCCCCCCGTCTACTCTGCAAACGCAGAAAGACGGAAGCTCCCACCAGAGCTACATACATATACGCGAAGCAATTTTGTTTTTTTTCCTTTCCTTTTCCTTTCCATCACAAACCGGAATTCCCATCCCACCACCCTCCGAGTCGCGAATGCGGCAGCAATAGTATAGATCGGTATAGCGGTGCAGCGAAGAATAGATAGATATCTATGTTGTAGAGTACAGCGACTTGGCGCGGACCTTACCGCGGGTCGCTAATCGTCGACGTGGTTGCAAAATCTCAGCACCCTCTCCTCCTCCTCCCTCCTCCTCCTCCTCCTCCTCCTCCTCCTCCTCCTCCTCCTCCTCTATCTTCTCCTCTTTCCCGCCTTCCTATCTCTCTCTATCTCTCTATCTAACCACACCCACACCCCCGGAAATGTGAGCCTTCACGCACATCGCATCGGGCCTTTGTCTTGCATTGCGAGGGCACCTTAACCACCACCCCAGCACTGAAAAGAAAAAAAGAAAAAAGGTACAGTAGAGTATATGAAGGGAGGTGAAACTGCTAAGGCTGTGCACAACCAGTCAGCCAAGCGCTAGGAGCCGATTCGTCCCGCCGGCCCGCTCATCGATCATATGTACTCTATGTACTCTGCTCCGCTACGGATATGGATATATCTAGTATGTACGCCTCCACGCACCATACATACCACCTAGCGCTCCGGTCCAGTCCACTCCACTCCATGCAGAAGTACATATGTATGTATATAAGGCAAGGCAAGGTCTCCTCCCGCCGGACGAGACGAACGAGTCGGAGAAATTCCCACCACAGAACAGAACGGGCCAGATGGGGGCCAGACGGTGGCCGTTCCGATAGATAGCGACTTCTGTCCGGCGAGGTCGGGAAGCCCTGCATAGGTATAAGTATGTAGCTGTATAGATATATCTAATATCTATATGTTCCCGTCGTCGCTTCCAGCAGACGTCGTCCGCATAACCGCTCGTCCAACTGACCGTGGCTGACGATGCGATGGCATCGGCCCTCCTCCCTCCTCCTCCTCCTTCTTCTCCTCCGTCCAGCTCCTTCCCTTGCTATATAGATTTGCTTCCTTTTTTTTTCCGGATGGGGGGAGACATGGCCTATGGGGGGCCGGTGGTGGCGCTCCGGAGTACCTACCTAAGTATGTATGTATCTACATAGTCAAGTCGGAGCTGCAGTCGGACGTGTACTCTACATATGTAGAGTGCATACCATGTAGTGGCATATCTCATAGTTCGCCCGTTTCCGCCACGCTTCCGACCTTCACCCTTCTCTCCCCCCGGTTTGGGCTCCGTCTTTTCGGATCCCTGCGCCCGTCTGCTACATACAAGGAACTCTTTGCACGGTGCAGTCGGCGAGGGGGGAGACGGCGGCGTCGAACCGAGGCTTGGACTGCCAGTGTCTGTATGCAGCCCCCACGGAACGGGAGTTGCGGCTGGCTGGCTTGGCTGGCTGCCATCACTGACACACGTACATATGGTATGTAGACAGATACCTTGGAAGCCGGAAGAGCGGACGGACGGACATACATAGCCGCTATGTACGATGTACGTACGTATCTAGATACATATGTAGAATGTGAGTAGATACATACCGTCGTTGGATCTCGGCCGCCGTGGGGGCGAGGCTGCGTTGTCAGAGGGCCAGCACTAACATAACCAACTGACCCCCCCGGGAAGAAATCCCCTTCGCTCTTGGCCTGGCGTGTTGTGTTCAGTTTGATTCCGGAAGGGATCCGCACCTGTCCTGGGAAGCCGTGCTGTTTACGCTGAGATGTGTGCCCTCCCAACTGCTTTGGTACTCCACATATGTATCTAGATCATAGCTAGATACTGGTTGGCATGTGCTCCTCCGGTGCGTTCAAATTCGGCGCCGAAATTGTGTCGCACCGAAGCGTTCGAAATCCGACGGGCCGTATTTACGACGGCGGGAGGGAATATCGTTTTGTATCTATGTAACCACGACCGCGATCATTTCCCCCTTAAACCCCCCACCCAACACGTTATACCGTATCCGCACGATTTCTTATGATTTATTTTTTATTATTGTTTCATTTTCATTTTTGGCTTCCCCCCCCCCCCCCCCCCCACCCGACCTGACCGTCCGGCTGGGACTCTACGTGATTGGTCCGGCGGAAGACTGTCCCGCCCCAGCTTTGTCGCCTTCGATTAGATATCCCGTCTCGCTCGATAGCTCCGATCACAAGCATGGGGGTGTGGGTGCATGTGTGTGGGTGGCGGAGGGGTGTGCAGGTGGCGGGGAGGGTGAACAGGGCAGGGGGTGTGTGAGGGAGTGAGAGGGGAGCGGGAGGTGTGGAGGGGCGTCTTTGTCGGCGGTTGTGTGTGTGTGGGGGGGGAGGGGGAATTAAAAAAAGAAAAAAAAAAGGCAAAGTCAATCGCCATGATAGATGATAGATAAGTAGATAGATGATACAGGGCAAATCTAGCGAATCCCACATCCGTTACCCGGTGCCGCTTTGTCGCCACAGATCACAACAAGGTCTCGGGGGAGGAAGAGCCAAGTAGATATAGGCATGTCAGTAGGTGGAAACAGTAGTTTAAGTACATAATCTCTTTTTGCCGTAGATAATATTGTTTCAGAAAAAACAAACAAAATGCTGCTATCCGCCTAAAAATCATAACAACAGTTTCCTCGCACTGAGTGAAGTGAGTGAGTGGATGTGGAGGGAGGCGGCCACAATTGATTGGCGAGTCATCGAACATTATTTATTGACTACATAGTCAACTAGATAGATAAACGTTGTTTTTGATGCAGTAAGTAAGTACGTACGTACGTTTGAGGGGATGTGCAATATTTATCGGAGCGTTCCGGACGCAGGTACTCACTTGTCTTTGTCTCATGTCTCGCCCGCTCGCCCTCCCCGTCCGCTCGATTCGCTCACTCACCTACCCACTTCGCTCGCCGGCTTCGCTATCTGGAACTGCCACACCAACCACCAACAATCATCACCATGTCCGCCAAGTCAGCACGGGGCGAAGGATCTTCAGAGGCGACACCAGACCGGAGGGACTTTGACGCAGCGGGGTCCAAAGGCAGACTTAGTCGGAGGAACCCGGGGGGGGTGTTCGCGCCGCAAAAGTCAAAGACAACACCGGTTATATACCAGAGCGAAGATGGACACCCCGAAAATGCGCCGCTCGAGCGGGCACCGCAAGAAGGGGGAGGGGGAACTTTCACGTCGAGGACGCGAGGGGGAACGACTCTTCGTCGGCAATCGCCGCGGTCACAGTTCGTGTGCATATGTATGTGTGTATATATTATGTAGCATGCATACTGTACCTATATATCTATAATACTCTATAGGTTCTCCAACAGCTCAAGGTCAAAGTCGCTCCCTGTGGGAGCACACTCACCCGCGCGAGCAGTCCGGCGATTCCACCTTGACGCTCCTGAGGAGCCGCCTCATCGGGCGCTTTCAAGCGTGGTAAAATTGGGGAACGCGGCCGGACGCGGACAAGGAGAGGGCCGTTGCGGAGGGCAATGCCATCGTTGATGACGCCCAGTTGTAGAGTAGATATGTACATAGCAAGCGGAAGAAGAGACTCCAAGCCCTTTCGAGAACCCTTACAGGCCTGGGCCACACACACGCCTGAGGGGTATGTACTCTATGTATATAGAGTACTTAGTTATGTACTGGCAAATTGGAGTTAGGCGAGGGCTATGGATGAGGCGGGTTACATAGATACATATCTATTTGGATGTATGGGAACCCGACGGACGCGACAAATCTGACGATTATTTTTTTTTAATTTTTTTTTCTTTTTTTCTTTCCTGCGGATAGGTGGGTGGGGCAACGGAGTTTTCAATATGTATTGCATGGCGATTCATGGAATTTACATACTTTGTATCTACTGTATCTCAACCGGCAAGGCAACCACAATATGAATGTACAGCGGCGCGAACTATTCAATCGAAGAGAAAGATAAAGTCACGCACTTTTTTTCACTGCACGGATACAGTCTTTGACGGAGAGAATAATCGCTGCTTGTATCTCTTCTTCATGGGGCGACTGCTGGCTTTTGGCATAAATTCGAGATTATTATTATTGTTATTATTGTTATTATTATTGTTATTATTAATTTAATTTTTTTTTGGTGTCACTACAGGAGTGGGCGTGTATCGCGAAAGGCATGCAACATTTAGGGCATCGTGTACTAGTACATATGTAGACCTTGCTCAAAAAAAAAAAAAAAGTGGGAATACACAAGCTCACCTGAATCAATCCATCCACCCCAGCGAATAATAGAAGCAAAGAAAAAGAAAAGAAAAAACAGAAAAACATGCGGGTATTCAAGTAAGTTACCAAGCGGGATGGCTACCTACTATCCAGTACGGTGATGGCCTCCTCGTCGCGTATCCATCTATCTACGGTGGATGTCTGTGGAGGGATGGGAAAGGGAATGGGGCGGTAGTGACGTACGTACGGACGTATTTCTGCGCTGCAGTTGCAGTGGCGTGATGGATGGATGGATGGTGGATGGTTGGATGGATGGGTGGATGGGTCGGTGGGTGCGTGCGGACTGGGCTGCGAGCCGAAGCATGAGGTGTTGCGATGGGACGATGGACAATGGGAATCGTACGAGATGGATAGTGCTGATTCCCGCCCGCGCTTGTGAGAGCGGGGCGACGACAAAATAATAACGAGCACGCGTTCGCGCACACAGCAGACTCGGCTCCAACTAAGCAGGCAAAAGCAAATATAGGGCCGGCGACCTTGTCTCACCCTTCTCCCGGTTAATATGTAGGTGTGGAGCACAGCAAGCACACTTCTATGTATGTATGTATGTACTCCACATACATACACATACCCGGGAAAGGGAACGAACACCGTCCTCGCGTGTGGTCTGCTGCTGCGACAAGGAAAATAAGGGCAAGACAACGGACAACGCTGAGTGGAAGGAAGAGAAAGAAGACACGGCAGTCCGTCCGTCCCCGTTTCCGAATATCATCGATCTCCACGGAACACACTCTGCACCCACCCAACATCCGCCTGGTTTCGTCACTGGCAGACCAAGCAGCCGGGAAATACCAAAATCGATCCTGGCCCCCCGCCCTGCCCCGGCTTGTCTTGTCTTGTCTTGGGCTGTCATGTCATGTTGCTACGTTTGGCTTGATTCTTCCGACGCGTAGATATCTATGGGGTTACACAATAACAACACTGATATGATGATGATGACAACGACTTCGGACTGCTGGTGTTATCGAGCGCTGGAGACGATTTCCGATGCACGAACTATGGATAAGGAGAGTCGTCATCGCGCGAACGTTGCAGTAAACATTGCTGTCGATCACTCGAGACAACCCTTGTCTAGTTCGGCTCTCTGTATGTACCCACGAGAGTGGGTGGGGTGCATAATGACGTTTGGTGGGAACAACCGAGGACCGCGGAACATGGCGGCCCCAGGGCATCACCGGACCTTGCGATGGCCGGGGAGCGAGAGAGATGAGCGCAGCTATTATGCAAAGATCGGATATTCCGATGACACACCGGTCAACTTCGATTGCGGACGAACTTCCCCAAACCACCCAGTGAAACGCATATCGCCACCAGTAGTTAACCCCCCGACAAACGTCCGCGCCACAATTACGGCAGTCCGCGGCCCGAATTCACCGCGTTTGCGACTTGACTCGTGTCCGGTCGATTCTCTGTCGCGACGCAGGTCGAAAGGTCAGCGTGGCCGACGCGGCACATGCACCCTCACCCACGTGGTGGACCCACCGGCGTATCGCTCGTAACTGTCGAGGTAGAGGGCGTCGTCACTCGTCGTGTTCTTTACGGCCTTGTCCGCTTCCATCGCCGCGATCCATCTTCCCAGCCTGCTCTCCTTGTCGGAAGGCGGCCACCCCCGGTATGGCTCGAGCACTCGGGAGAAGCGCAGGAACCAAGGCGCAACCGCAACGTCAACGTAGGTCATGGTGGAACCCTGTCACTCGCCGTCAATATGTCCGCTCCCGTCGCCGACGCCAACCTTGCCGGGAAACTCACGAGGAAGAAAGGGCCAGTTGGGTGAGCGACATCGACGAGCTTCGAGATCTACACACAGTCACGGTCAGTAAATATCGAGAGCTCCACAGATCAGTATCTCGGTTTCTGTTAGAGTGAGAGAGAAAAGGGGGGGTGATCCGGGCCACCACGATAGGCTTGAGCCGGAAGGGGAAAGCGGATTACAAACTTCATTCTTGAGCTCCTCGGAGTATTGGATTTGCGCTTGATTCTCTTGGGCCTGAAGGAAGCGGTAGAACCCGGGGACTATATTGCGGTTGACCTTGACTGACGTTATCGGACCGGCTCCGTGCATCTCCCGACATGGCGGGCTTCGCATGGGGGAATGGAACGGGAGCTGGCTCTTACATGGTCCACCCACAGTCGGGAACTTGCTCGATCTTGCGGGTCCTTGGGGAGGAGCGGCGTTCCGGTATTAAGGTCTTCCAGGTACTCCAGCAGCACAGTGCTCTCGTAGCAGCCCCAGCTTGGTTTCCGTCAGTAAAGATGGATCTCCGAGCATTAGCAGCATTCCGAATACTAACTCGCCGTGTTTCAATGCGGGCACCAGGCCACGCGGGTTGATGTCGGTGAGGAGCTTTGGCTTGGCATACGGATCGACCTGGCGAGGCGGTTAGGGGACGGAGCGATACGAGCGCTGAAGGGCGGCCAACTTCAATATACTGGTAATCCATCCCCTTCAGCTCCAACGCTATCCAGACCCGCTGAACGAACGGACTGTCCACACGTTCGCCTCAGTACGGTGTCCTTGCATTCGGAAAGGCCACGAAGATTCTCAACGTGAAGGAGGCGAACCAGAAACATCCACCAAACAATTTCAGATCGCATTCCTTCGAGTGATTATTGACTGTCTGCAGAGCCTGTCCTGTGGCCTTCTTGTGGTACGTTTTCTGTTGGCCCTTCCCACCGGCAGAATCGGCCGGTTTTGGTGGGGAATCGTCAGACATGGCTAGAAATACGGATTGCGCACTCAAAGGCGGAAGTGAAAAACCCCGATATCCAAAGAAACTGCGGGAGTCAACTGGCAGCTGGGGGTGGTGGTAGTGGTGGATGGAGGGGACAGATGCTCGGAGAGGGGGAGGGGGGCGCAGAGTAGATAAAGAAATGGAGAGAGAAGCGGCGAGATAGATAAAGAGAATCCGCCTACAATCAAGGCTCGGCCCTGGCTTGCGGTCGCAACGGAGCGAGTAGGGGGGTGAAGAGGGATGGATGGATATCTGCTGGGGGATTTTTACAGTGGAAAAGCCGAATCAATCACGCCGGCTTCCCAGTTTTCCGGGCATGGGTACCTATTGGTACCACATAATCTGGGTTTCCCTCCGTCCATCATCTTCGTTTTGAGAAAGGAAGCGTCAATCCTTTCCCCGGGAGGAGGTAAAGCGATATGACGCGGCCTATATGCTCGCCGAAAACTTGCTATGATACGAGCATCACCAGCAAAGCAGCCGCAGATCCCCACTCCGGCGGCGCTCGGTTGGAGGTACGACCGGTGTACGTAACTACCGTCCCCCTGTACATGCTAACTCCCGAGCGAGAACGCACGCCGACGAAATCATGGCATGACTACGGGCGAGGGGCGCCGTCGGGGCGCGTTGGAGGGTGCAATGCGCTGCAGGGCGGCCAATAGCAACATTGCATCCGGCAAGCGGAAGACGAGAGAACCGGAGAGACGGCTGGACGGACAATGCAAATGGGGTGACCGGAAACATACCTGTTGCTTTTTCAACTCCTTGCTTCGCTTCAGCCAGTCCCTCTCAACCGAGCTTTTCTTAATCGCGTCGCTGTGCTCCAAACTATGCCGGTGGACTTCTCCCAGGAAGCCTGGGACGCCATACGAATCCAGCTGTGCGAGAAGGGGTGCCATTCCGGAGGTGCTGTCCCGCGTCGAGAGCACGCCGTCCCCTTCGCCCGGAAGACTGTCGGCCGCCATCGATAAGCTGTTGACCCCATCCTCGAGTTGCTGCTGATGGTGTCCAGGCTGTGCTTCAGACAGTAGCGTCAGCAGTTGGTGCTCGGCGATCAATTCCTCGCGATTCAACTTCTCGACGACATAGCCGCCGCCGGGCGTCGGCCTATGTAGGACCTCCCGCTTCACACGTTCAACGGTATACGTCTTGACCGGTTTGCCTCTGGCTCCGCGCGGGTACCCGACCGATTCGGTGATCTTGATCTTCATGTCGCACAGATCCCGGTCCCGCGCGACTCGCTTTCGCTTCTTGCGGTCCGGATTCTGGAGGGAAGGAGCCACGCCCGGCGGCCTCCCCTTGAGCCGGCAGTCGTAATAATGCGTCTTTGACGGCCCGTTCTTTGATGTCTGGGTGCTTCGGTGCGACCAGACGTTGTCGATGTGCGGCCAGTACGTGTTCCACCTGCGATGAGATAAGCGAGGGCGAGGGCTGGAGGAAGTGGGGGGGATATATGTGATCATACTCGTCTTCGGTCATGGAGAATGTCTCTGCGGCATGGAATAGCCGTTCTCTCCATTCTCGGAGATTGGGAGGTGTCTCCTCGGGGCCCATCCTAATGGACCGTTGTCAAGATGAATGCTGGAATGCGGTAGTGTCGCACTACGGCTTGGCAAGATGGGGGAAGGAGACGGCGTTGTCAGACTTTCGAAAGGTCGACGATCCAGGAGCATGTGAGGAAACTCCGGTATTATACGTCCGTTCGACTAAGGATGCGAATGGGCGGGGTACGTGTAAGGTTTGGGGGCTAGCTGAGGGCCTTACGTTGCTCAACTAGTACGTTGGAACACGATGGAGCCGTGGCGTTGCGTTGCTAGACTAACTACGCGGATGTGTCGCCTGATGGGATTGGACCACAGCAGATGGAGGACGGGAAACGTTTGGCGGGACGGGCCCGAGTGAGAGCCAATTCCAGGAGCTATTGGGCGGGAGGAAGCGAAGTCATGAAGAGAGGTGGATGTGGTGAAGTGTCGGGGCGGGAGCACGGTAAAATGGAGACGCGCAGCCGTGACCAGCGCTGCCAGTTGAGGTCACGAGAAGTTGGGTCCAGCTACGCCACACAAGCACTACCAGCACCGCACCGGTCACCACCAAAAGGGCCCCTACAGCCCAACCCTTGGACTTCAGACATCAGTTTACTTCGTACTTGCTGACGACTAGACGCCACGACCTGGGCTACCCGAAGAAACATACGGATGGGACTGCTACTGCGCATGGAGACAACATTGATCGGGGAGGATTTTGGAGGTCTGATTACCTGGCTCTGGTTGGATGCGGATTGTTCGATAACCGACAACGAATCTGCACTGGGGACATCGCTAGAGCTGCTGGTGCGCAATGCGATGCCGCTGGAGGGATCACACATACAAAGACGCACAACCTTGGCAGATCGACTCCAACAGAGGAGCTCACGGACGCTCCCGCCATCACCATCACGAGATGCGGGGTCGGTATCAGATAAAAGCTAGTGCAGCACTCATGCGGCTGGCTTGCTTTCTGCGGGATGACCGGAACGTCCTCCTACCAACCCAAGCCATGTCGACGTTTCGTAACCGGGGCAGGCCAGCATCGATGGGGGCCAACCGTCACTCTCTCCCCGCCAAGGCAACGGCAATCCAAGCATCATAATCACCCTTATTTTTTTTGGCTCCACCACAACCCAGGGAATGCCCCACGAACAGCATCTGTCGCTAAGTGGCAGACGTATTCCGTCGATGCCGCAGCATCAACCGAGATGAGGGCGTTTGCATTACTGAGACGCGGTATGACGGAGTCCGGACGCACGCAGCACAGGCCCGCAGCTTGGTGCAACAAACCACAGCATGCGGGGCATCGAACGGACATATCACCCATCACCAGTTACTGCCAACGGGATTGGAGGTTTGGGATGTGGGGCCACCGGCAAGTTTCGATGGACACCTTCCACGTCACATACCAAGGGATCCTGCAGGTTGCTGCGGGCTGGGGCGACGGAGGAACTGGGGCCATGAGAGGTGGACGCGCCCTCCGGGGCAATTTCCAGGGATAGATACATCTTGAAGGATCCAGTGCCATCACCCATGGGAATCACCACACGTTCTCCCGATCCATCCGTTCGGACGTTCCCACCGTGATTAGCTCCTTGGGTGGGTGTCTCAGCCCCAGCATCCGTCTCTGCGTCCCGTCAACAGGTTTCGTGGGGACTGGAACATCCAGGCACCGACGCCAATAGGCCTCTCCGTATTTATGTCGTTGCCGAGTTTGCCGCAGGAGCTGGGAGGGGGGAGGGGGGGGGAGGACACTTCATTTTCTGCACCGTGCACTGCAGAGCTGCTCTTCTGCAGGATGCCCTCTCCAAAGAAGGGATCTTGCGCCGGTCAAACGCCACCGATGTCATGCCCATGGCCCAAGACGAGAGAGCTTTTGCGCACGTGTTACCGTGAAAAGTTTGTATGGACGGGTAGCGTCCAGACGTCCGTGATATTTTGCTATGGCAGCGCCGGTTGAGGGGAAAAGGGCTTAGATGTGTACGTTTACCTAGAATGGTATTCAAAGCGAGAGCGAACGAGAGGCAGGCCGATGCCCTGCCCTTCGCCGCGGCCGCTTGAGACCAACCCGCCACAGTTTTTTTCCCCGTGCGCTTTCCGTAGGGGGGATATCCCTCGTATATTATAACGATATAAGTGGCGGACAATCCGTGACTCCCTCTCAGCTCGTGTGGCGGAAATCTGTGACCCCACGCTACTCGCTATGAGTCCCAGGTTCTGGATCACTCTTCTGGGGGTTTTCTCGAGTAGATAGATACATAGATATGTTAGCAGACGGGCCACGGATCCCCCCCGCGGACAGAAAGAGGGGAAAAAATGATCAGATATATCTGCAGAACACAAAATCGCCACAAAAACGAACCTTCCGGATCCCTGCTTGGGTCATGGTGGAACATCCGTGAGGGTAAAACCAGGGCCGGATCACGTAGGTGCCATTTATGCGTGGTAGTTACAGGCGGCATCAAAGGGTTCGAATGCTTCAATCGATGCCATCCAATGTGTACATGCATACAAACCTATGCATAAGTACTGCATTTTTGCGGAATCGAGTGGTTTTTTTTTTTTTGGTTTATACATACTCGCATACAGCCTTTCTAGACTATGGCGGCGACATTTTACCCAGGTTTCCCATCCGCAGTCCGCGCAAGGCGGCTCGTTGCAAGCTCCCCTTTGCCCTCCGCCCAAGGCCCGTCCCAATGAAAAGTAGAATCGCACCGAGGAAAGACACCCAAGAAATGGCAAAGGAAACCCACGGAATCGAGCGGTGATCTGGCGTGCACATAGCTACATTCATACTGAATTATTTATCTCACCATATCTCGCGACGCACAAATGTGCCTACATACTGTATGTAAACATCGGGGCCGACTGCAGATAGGAAACCGGAGGATGATGTAGTGTACTCTATATCCCCGCAGCCTAGATACGCGGGCTGCGTGCGGTCGATGAAGAAACAAAATGGTATCTCAGTGCTCACCTACCCATATAGCATGCTTGGAGCGGCAGGTGATGGACCGAGGGAGATGTTGTGATGTACCACACAACTTGCCCGCTGGAGATAGGGTGGAACACTGCTTCGCCGCGGCCCATTCCATCTTTTCCATTCCCCCATTGGCCTCCTGGGGGTGGTGTAGCTATACCTCCAAATGGAAGAAAATGAAAGTGAAAAAAAGGAATCACTCACGAAATGGCGACAAGAATAGGCACACAAGTATCCGGGCGCGGTGGCGACGGTTGCGGGAGTTCCAGGCCCTAACAATAGAAGCATAGCACTGGGGAAGAGGTGGGGTGCGTTGCGGCCGCGGTGGCGCGGCTTCAAACTCTCTCACGCTCACCGTCTCGGACTTGGGAATCACGAGAGTATCGTTCTGGAAAGGCTTCATCCCCACGTTGAAGAATGATGCCACCGCGCGGACAGCGGACAACAAACGGACTGTACATAATCTCGCCATGATCTGGATAGGTCGCATGCGAGCAATGATTGAACAAAAAAACGTTGAAGAATGATGAGAACGAGTGATTGATGGAGTGGTTGCTGCCGTTTCCGGTTATGCGTGCCCAGGGGCTGCCACTCGCTACACGGCGTGAGTTGGGGGTGGGGGATAGAGTCGCTCGGTTGAATACAGAACTGTGAGGCTGGCAAACAAAAGTTCTTCCAGTCTATGGGAGTGGAAAGAGAATAGGGGGTTACGATTGGCACCTGGGCATCGTAGGATGTCGCGAAAACAGTTCATGCGTGGGAGCTCTACGGATTCGAGTGACCAGTAGTTAGCAGTGACTCTCCACGCTGTGGTCGCGGCCGGTCGTCTTCTCCCAGTCGCCACTCGGTGCGAGCATTCCCGCTTGCCGCTCGCGATCCACCACAGTGCCCCTGCAAGGTTCCCCAGTCCGACTGCCTTGCGCGAGGTCGGCCGCGTGCAAGACCGGGAGGAGCATGCAGTGCGTGTGGCAGCATTCCCTCGCCGTGTCGTGGTAGCAAGCCGATGCGATCGAGTGACTCTCCATGCACACCGGCCTCCACACGTGGTAGGGCCTGGACGAGCGGGCCCGGGCAAGAACAATTCGTAAGAGGGGCGAACCGGAGAGACGCGCCTGGAACCGCGTGTCCTCGGACCCCCAGCTCACTCAAATCCACAGTCCGGACGACTTGCAGACCGCCTTCGTCCCGACCTGGAGCTGTGGACTTTCGCGCCTCTCGTCTTCGAGCTCTTTGCTGGGACTGACCGAGATGCTAGACTCTTTGATCTGATATGTGGTTTCGCGGGATCGGCCGACTACTAGCGGAGCGAGGCTGAGCTGAAGGGCTGGCCCCAGCGGGGAGTCATACTGTTGGTCCAGATGGACCAGGCACCCCCTGGGAGACTGGGCTGGCTGTGATGAAACCGCGTCCTGCTCTCCTGGAATGGTCCGTTCGGGGAAAGGCCGGAGATCGGCGGGACGGACAGGACGGGACAATTGGCATCCCTGAAGCGGGCTCTTGGAATTCAGCGTCAGTATATCGGTGCTACTATTGGTACGCATACCTAGGAGGCGGAATCTGGAGCACTGCAGCCTGGACCGACAGCGGAAACTGGATTAACGCCCGTCGACGACAACCTCACGAGAGCCTCCACGCTCCACTCCATCCGGCCACCGCATTCCCACTGACAGCACCGTCTTCCTCGGACGACATCGCCAACTGCCCACACATTCGGAGGTATGTATCTGCGAGGGTAATCAGCGAGAGTACATACTGACTCCCCAATCGGGCTACGGGTTTGGTTCGTCATTTCCACGTTCATCGCAGGCGATACAATTCGGAACAGAGAATCCTCGTTGTGGTGGGGGGCGAATGACTGCTAGCTAGCTGGTGAAGGGAAGGATAACGAGGCTGAGGCGTTTGGCCACCGGGGTTGAGGAGTAAGTATGTAAATGTTACGAAGGCCTTTGCAATCCGGAAGTTGCAATCGTAGCGGTCATATATGATAAGAGACCTTTTGAACCATAAGCGTCGACTCGGGTGGACCGAGTCCAGGCAGCCGAGAGTGAAGAACTTGGTCTAATGCGTGTTTCCGGTTTTCGCTGAACGGTGGTAGCGCTAACCCCAGCCCAAGAACCTTCTGCCCCTCTTTATTGTCCTGCCCCACACATCACCGTCCTTCGCTCGCTCGACCCGAAGGATTCCATCAACGCGTCCGACTACCATTACAGAAACTCAGTAGCAAAGATGGTAATACCCCGGCGTCCGAGTTTTCCGTTCGCGCCGAGTTCTAATGGAGTTGGATTATCATAGAGCACCGAATCAAAGAAGAAGCTTGCGCTCGCGGTCATCGACTTCCTCAACAACTCCACCACCGACGGCACCCTGAGCACCGACGAGAAGGAGTCGATAGAAGTCGCTACACAATGCATCGCGGATGCCTTCAAAGTCGATCCCGAGGATAAAAACGCCATCGCCGACGCCCTCGGCGGCCAGTCCCTCCTGGCTATCTACAACGTGTTCGAGAGGATGAAGGGCAAGACGACAGCACCGAAGCCCGCGGGTTCCACCACCCCTGCTGCCGGTACCAAGCAACCAACTGATGCCGAGAAAGCGGAGGCCGAAGCGTTGAAGAGTAGTGGAAACGCCGCCATGGCGAAGAAGGACTACACTGGCGCTATCGACTACTACACGCAAGCTCTCAAGGTTCACCCCAACAACCCAATATACCTCTCGAACCGTGCTGCCGCATTCTCGAACACTGGGAACTACGATGCCGCGATCAGGGACGCTGAGACCGCTGTCGACACCGATCCCTCGTACAGCAAGGCGTGGTCGCGTCTGGGACATGCGAGATACTCCAAGGGCGACAACCGTGGAGCGATGGAGGCATACAAAGCCGGCATCGACGCGGAGGGCAACGGTGGGACTCCGTTGATGAAGGTCGGATACGAAACAGCCAAGAAGAAGGTCGACGCCGAGGACGCAATGACGAGCCGGGGAGGACCTAGCAGCGGTGGGACAGGCGTCGGCGGTCCGGGAGGCTTCGATATCGCAAGCATGCTCAACAACCCGATTCTTGCGAACCTGGCGAAGGAGAAGCTCGGTGACCCGGATACGCAGAACATGCTCAAGGGACTCCTCGGAGGTGAGGGGGGCGGCATGCCAGATATGAGCCAGATCGCTGGCCTCATGCAGAACCCACAATTCGCTGCGATGTATGACTTCTGCCCACCCCCACCCCCACCCCCCGATAGAAGGGCCTATGCTGACTTCCAACGAACAGGGCTCAAAACATCCTTGGTAATCTCGGCGGGGCGGGCGGAGGTGGCTTCGGTGGAGCTGGGCCCAATAATTAAACGGTCGGGGGAGAGGATTCTATTCCAATGTTTCTTTGATAGCTTTCCGGCTTGCCTTGGTGACGGATCTGTTCTCGCGCCGTTGCCTACTTGGGTTTCTTCTTCATCTCTCCATGTAGCTGTTGTCGTGCAATGGGTGTTTGCTCTCGAAATGAATCACGAGGGCATTTACGTGCTGAACCCCACCAACCATCGGTGAGCCGTCCGTTCGGTTCGAAACACGGGCGGTGGCCGCCGGTGACCGCACCGCTGCTGGACTTGTCCGACAAGAGCATAGTACGTAGTACATGCAAGCCTCCGACACGGCACATTATGGCCCGGAGCTGCAAGGCACCTGACCCCAACCCACCAGCCAGGACGAGCGAACCTGCATTAACTAACGCAGCCAGACCAACGCTCGACATGTAGAGTAGCTCGGCTACCCCGAGGGCATCGGCCTCGAGGGAAGCTGCATACATCTGCATACATAGCATCTCGAGAGCTTGCCCTCACGATAAGCTATCTCGCCCGTATATAAAAACCCCAGATCAACCCCCCGACTCCCCCGAAGCTTGACGGCTTTCTGGAACAACCTTCCTTCCTTCCCTTCCATCCTGCCAAGACCAACCCTCCCCCCAGAAACCCGATAACAGACGGCATTCTCCGCCCTCTCCACCGCCCTTATCAACCCATAGCACCCAATCGATGGCAAAGGGCAAGCTCGACATAGGAGCCATCAAGACGACCGTATCCTACTCCCCGCACGAGCTCCAGACCCTCGATGTCTACCGCCTTACCGAGTCTCCGTTCGCACTATGGATAATGTACTCCGCCCGTCCGTCCTCCGCCCTGTCACTGACCGCTTCGCCACAGCTTCATCCACGGCGGTGCCTGGCGTGACACACGGATCACGTCGTCGACGGGGGAGCCACTGATCCGGCACCTCCTGCGCTCTCCACTGCCGATGCCCATCAACGCCGCGTCCCTGAACTACCGACTGTCGAGCGCCCACCCGTCGTCGATCCGGCATCCGGACCACATCGACGACGTCCGGAGCGCGCTCGCGCACCTGCGCGAGAACTACGGCATGCGCGAGCACGCGCTGATCGGGCACTCGGCCGGCGCGACGCTGGCGTTCCAGGCGCTCGCTGCGTCCTCGCGGCAGTTCCACCCGCCGAGAGCCGTGTTCGGCGTCGAGGGCATCTACGATCTCGCCGCATTGGTCGCCGAATACCCGGATTACCGCGGGTTCGTCGAGGGCGCCTTCGGCGACCGCGAGCTGGCGTGGCCGCCCCCGCTGGCCCTGGCCGGATACGCGGGCCTCGTCGTCCTCGCCCAGAGCGATGGCGACGAGCTGTTGAGTTGGCGCCAGACCGAGGAGATGAAGGGGCGCTGCGAGGACTCGATCGGCGTCGGCGGCAGCTTGAGGGTCGTCAAGGTTGTGGGACGCCACGATGAGGTGCTGAGCTGCGAACGGATGGCGGGCGTCATCGAGAGGTACCTCAGGGAGTTGGCGTAGAAGTTTCGTTATGTGTTCAAGGGCGGGCAGATGGGACTGGAGTTTGGGGCATTTGGATTGGATTGGATTGGATTTCTGGTTTGGATGCTAGTGATTGTTGTTTTGTGATTGTACTTTAATGATGCCCCTCGTAGGTGGTGGTGCCAATCGGTTGAAGTGAAATTCATCGAGCACAATTGAGGCTATATAGCCGAGTGACCAATGTGAAGGGTCGCTTGTCAGGATTGTGCTGGGAGCTCAAAGGATAGTTACGCACAATCGATCCTGTTCAATTCATTTCTATCTGCGGATGAGAGAGAGTTTCGGCAATTGAGAACTCAATCATCTGTACCCAGCTACAGTTCCGAACCCGTAGAAGGACTCCAAGCTCCAACTCAAAATTATGCATGTATCGGACCTTAGGTGCACCATCCTCCGACTATCAGGAGGTGGTGTTCGTAGGGTACGAATGTATTTTTCTTGGCACGATAGAAAAAATTCCTTCAGCACGCGTAGGTAGGTTTCCTTCGGCGCTGTACACACAAATGCCAGGGCGGGTCACTCCATTCTTCAATCGCCAAACATCGAATAGGGCGGTGTCGAGCGGTCAGACGATCAATGCCTCACAGGAGACGGCTACAGCTATGCAGGTAAACGGGTGACAAACGGAATCAATAATACCTATGCTGGCGAGGTTCATGTTGGAAATAATGGTACATTCACACTGGTTGTTGCCCTATCCTAAAGAAAGTCAGTCCAGCTACTACTCAGGGCAAACGCGAGGAGATTGAGATGTGTAGGACAGTCAAATTCAGGCTCATTAAATCAGATTTTTGGAAGGCTCTTCTCCCAAAGGATCACCCAAAAAAGAAATTTTCATCATTTGACTTGGGGGAGAAGGACGTCATAGGAGAAGGACAACTAACCATGCAACCTTGGTGGCATCTGGGAGGCTGCACGCATCATGTGGGTTAGTTGGCGGCAGCTAAGGTCCATCGTCAGCACTCGATTCCTTACGCTGGGATGATTCATGATAGGAAAATGAAAGTAGAATCAGTAGTTAAGCTATAATCAAGACTCCGATCCCGGCGTCCCGTGTGGGCGGGGCGCTGTTACCGCAGGCGGTGATAACGGAGGTAAGACAGTGTGAATACATTTTGAAGGTATCATCATAAAGGGTGTGGCGACGATGGAAAAGGGAGAGGTGGTATAAGACAAACCTCATGTCATCCATACACATCGTAAGTAGTATGTGATTTCCAGTATTCTAAGGCAAGCGGAAAGTTAGCATCTCCTCCGTGCCCAATAGTCGGATTGCCAATAATGCAAATAGCAACATCATCAATCGGATCAGATGACGATCGAAATCATCAAACACCTCCTCCCGGCAACCCGGTTTGTACGGTGGGCGCAGCTACCGCGAACGGTGAGAGGAAGTGATATGTCCGCCCGTTCGTTCAAAATTCATCCCGTGATTGATGGCTGCAGCGATGAAGGTAGAGGAGAATTTATGTACCTAGGGGCAGGAACCAGGTTAGCCGTCATTCAAGCTGTGATTGAGGAAGTGTCAAGTAAAATGCGAGTAGCAAAGACGTTGGTCAGACAAGGCTGAAACTTATAAAATAGACAATGTTCGACAAAATACATTCCGAAAGAGCATAGCATGTCAAAGTATCATCAACCCAACAGAGGGGATAATTTTTGGGGCAAATTGCAGAGCGATGTGGAGTACCAACCTGTATTCAGCTGTGTGGTTCAGGTGCCAGAACAGCATGCAACCTGAAGCCACACGACTCAAAGTACTGAAGGTGGTCGAAAATACGTGAACGTTGGCGGGAAAATTCCAAGTGTGTAGCGTTCGCATTCTATCAACCACCCTTAGTATCAAGCACCGTCACTCACACAAGAATCGGACATCCCGATATCTCCTGTCCTCCTATCATGAGTTAGCGGCTATTCGTCGCTGTTACTGTAGCAAAAGCAGAAATGGTCGAAATCAGAGAGAGCCCCAAAGAGCATCGTCCTCACAGAAATAGGAGTTGGATTGTTCAATTTTTTGTGTTTCATCACTTTATGACGTGCGCGAGAAAAGTACGGATGGGGGAAATACATGCCTAGTCAAGTAATTGGTTTCTAGTTCAACTGTCGATTAGAGCCATGGTAGTAGGGATGGAGGCAATGGTGGTCGCAGTTGAGTGCGGTTGCGGAGAGGGCTGTTGTGGTTGCTGCGGCGGTGCTGGAGTGGGTGTGGAGAAGGGGGCAGTGAAGATGAAAAAAAAGTTGGAATTTTGGCTGACGTTCTAACCCTATCAAGCTGCTTGGCGGTGTCAGCTAAATTTCACCAGCCGCCCAAGTTGCCCAAGCCGCCTAAGCCACTACATTCTGCATTCCAAAGACATCTTGGCAGGCTGAGCTCTGACCAGCGCGTATAAGCAATCGCGTATTTAACCTCCGAACCCCCTCTCTTTCTCCACAGCACTCCCCATCCACAACTTCTCCACTCATCCGAACACCCCGCCTTTTCTTCAAACTCGACAACCATCATGGGGCCCGGGGTACATGTACCCCTTCGCATGCTACGGTATGTAGCTATGTCCCCCTCAATGGCGCCTTAGCTCCCGGGAGCTCTTGCTGACGATAATGCAGGGCCGTAGTGCAACGAGGCATCACAGTCCTGAAATCACGTTTCGCAGCGCCTCAAACAGTTGGCAAAGTCCTCGAACCTGTCTACGCAAAGGTCCCGCACAATGCCCACCTCCACCCAGCCATCCGCCAGAAGATCGGTGGTCGTTGGTACTCGACCTCGGCAAAGAACATCCTTCGCTTCGCTGGCGAGGTCGCCCCGCGTGCCACTCGCCAGCCAGCTGTTCGAGCAGCTGTCGCCGGAAGGTTGGCGACTCCTTTCGCTTCTACTCTTCGGCCGACACTCACTGGCGGCGCCATCCCGCGATCGACGATGGGCTACTCTCTCGGTGGCGGTGCTCGCTTCTTCTCACATAGCCCTGCGGCTCCAGCTCAAGTCTTCAGCCAAGTGTCACTCGCCATGCGAGCCTTCGTGAACTCCGGTAAGGACAACTGCCTTCGTCAAAACAGACAGATGGGGCCCGTCAGTGTGCGGGCTCAGCTAGCCGCTTCCCTGGCTCAGCAGGATGCACCGGGCGCATATATCGACTTCGACCTGTCACCGACCATGACCTGCATCTCTCGCCTCAGCGCCGCCCACCGATCTCTTGGCGACGAGGGATTCCTCGAAGACCTTACTGCCGACTTCGATGCCATGATGGGAACCCTTATCGCTGTTAAAGCCGACATCCGCAGCTTGAGCACCTTGGGTGACCTCCCGGTCTCGCTTGTCGGACCTGCCGGTAGCATCTTGAGGGTTCACTTCCGTGGATGCGATGGAGATTTCGTTGAAACGCTCTGTGGTGAAGTAGGTGTTAAACGGGGCATCGTTCATGAGGATGAGCGCCTTACGTTTGGGATGCTGGCTCCGGGATCAGTCACCTGGGAAGAGATGATGAGTGACTCGCTGCCTTTGTCATCAACTTACTCGGAAGACGGCTTTGAAGACGAAATCAAATCGCGCATCACAGGGTCCGAGTCCGTGGATGATGAGGACTACTACTCCGATCCTGCCGATAGACCAGTCATGCTAGCGAGTCCCGGATTACTCTCGTCGAGCAGCTCCAGCGACTGCGGTGGGTTGGTGGGAATTTACCGCTTCCTCGGAGAACGCGACGAATATCGATCGAGACCAAGCATCCATCGACACTAGGTACGGGTGAGGGAGTCGGAGTTTGAGTATTTGCTCTTATTGGGATTTTGAAATTGGGACTTCGGAATGCGTCATTCTTTGTTTAGTACGCTCAGTTGAACTTGAAGGATGTGCGCAGCCTTTCCTTACCGTCATGAATGCTATCTCTTTGTTTCTTGACGGCCGTTGTACCTTGCCAATGATAAGCATGGTGCCGTTGACGAAAGCGCGTAAACGAAGTACAATTGACAAGGTTGTTTATATATCAGGCTTCTGAATATGTGAGGAGACGTAGTGCGACCTCTGGTGAGCTGACCGTGGCATCGTATCTTGCGGCAACTAGGTGGGATTCGCCTGTCATAGTTGGGGTGAGCTGCTATATGGACCCGAAGAAGGAGCAATTGGTCGCCCAATCGACAGCTAGTCGAAGTTCACGGCCGAAAACTAGAGCTCGACTGCTGGCGGAGCCAATTGGGGGCCTGGTGTCAGACACTTACCCGGTTTTTGGATTTATCTCGCCCCACTCAATTAGCACCGCCCCACAAATTCATCTCCGTTCCTTCAATTCTTCCCCTCCATCAAGACTGTGCCGCCGAGTCACCAACGTTTATCCAGTCTTTTAGCCCGCAAACTGACATATCCCCTTTGTTGGTCCAGTAAAGGCAATTCATCTCCCCCCCAACTCAACACACGTTTTTAACGAATTCGCAGGGATCACGAGAAACTTCTCCGACATAGAACCCCCTCTCAAAAAACTCGGCACACCTGTCCCCCTTTGTCCACGTCACAATGCCTACTCTCTTAGCATCGAAAGATGCCGCTCTGTTCCGCTCGGTAGTCAAGTGCTATGAGCAGAAGCAATACAAGAAGGGCCTCAAGGCCTGCGATGTCAGCACCAACTCCACCCTCCATGTGTCAAGATGCCCGGCGCACTGACCGTCACTCGCAGCAAATCCTACGAAAGAACCCGAAGCACGGCGAGACGCTAGCGATGAAGGGGCTAATAACCAACTCCCTGGGCAAGACCGCGGAAGCCTTCGCTATCGCCAAGGAAGCGCTGAAGTACGACATGAAATCTCACGTCTGCTGGCATGTTTACGGTCTTCTCTACAAGTCTGAGAAGAACTATGAGGAGTCGATCAAAGCTTACAAGATGGCGTTGCGGTTTGAGCCAGACTCGCAGCAGATCTTGCGGGATCTTGCCTTGCTGCAGATTCAGATGAGGAACTACGATGGGTTAGTGGAGACGCGCAAGGCGATTTTGCAGTCCCGTCCTCAACTTAGACAGAACTGGACGGCTGTTGCGATCGCTTACCACCTGGGCGGCCAGTACGAAGAGGCGGAGAAGGTTCTGGTTAAATACGAGTCGACATTAGAGGGGAAAGTGCCGAAGTGGGACATCGAACACTGGGAGGCATGCTTGTACAAAAACAGGATCATTGCCGAATCTGGGGACACCGAAAGGGCGTTGGAACATCTGGAGTCTATAGCCAAGAACTGTCTGGATAAGGTTGCATTGCTGGAGAGCAGGGCGGAGTACCTGCTGAAGCTGGGACGGAACGAGGATGCTCGGAAAGCCTACAAAGCTTTGCTCGACAGGAACCCCGAACAACGGGCGTACTACACGGGGCTGGAGAAAGCTATGGGTATTGAGCCCGAGAACCGCAAGGAGGCCAAGGCGCTCTACGACGAATACGCCAACAAATTCGATAGGAGCGACGCGCCGAGGCGAATTCCACTGGACTTCCTGGACGGCGACGAGTTCAGGCAAGCGGCAGACACCTATCTACAGGCTAAGTTGAAGAAAGGAGTTCCATCGACGTTCACCAATATCAGGGCCCTCTACGCCGACACTGCCAAGCGGGGAACGATATTCGAGCTCGTCAACTCTTACTATAAATCTCAGGAGCAGGAGACAACTTCTAATGAATCTAACGGTTTGTCAAAACCTTCGCTCTTCAGACTATGGACGCTATATTTCCTTACTCAGCACTACGATCACTTTCGCACTCGGGACATGGATAAGGCCCTGGAGTACCTCAATAAAGCACTCGAACTTGCGCCTGACACCGTGGAGTTGCACATGACCCTTGCCAGAGTATACAAGCACGCAGGGGATCTTCAGAAAGCTGCACAAAAGATGAATGAGGCGCGGAACCTGGACAAGAGCGACCGATACATCAATACCAAGACTGCGAAGTACCAGCTCCGCAACGACCAAAACGACGAAGCATTGAAGACGATGAGCTTATTCACCAGAAATGAAGCCAACGGCGGACCGCTTGGAGACCTCTTGGAGATGCAGTGTGTCTGGTATATCGCAGAAGACGCGGAATCCTACCTCCGTCAGAACCAGCTCAGCCTCGCATTGAAACGATACCAGTCTCTGTGGGAGATCTTCAATGTCTGGGCGGAGGACCAGATCGACTTTCACCCATTTTCTCTGAGAAAGGGCCAGATTAGAGCCTACATCGACATGTTGAAGTGGGAAGACACTCTCCGTTCACACCCGATGTTTTCACGTGCAGCATTGGGTGCCATCCAAGCTTATCTTAAACTCGTCGATACCCCAGTACTTGCCCAAGGCGCTATGGCAGACGGCGAAGCAGCGAAGTATGAGTCGATGACGGATGCGGAACGCAAGCGCGCGATAAAGAAGGCGAAGAAGGAGGCACAGAAGGCACAGGAAAGGGCCGCTGCTCTCGCAGTAGTGAAGAAGGAGGAGAAAAATAAAAACGCACAAGTGGCAGAAGGCGAGGTCAAGAAGGTGGATACCGACCCCCACGGAATCCAGTTGGCCCGTACGGAGAAGCCACTGGAGGAAGCTACCCGATGGCTCAAGCCTCTGTTGGAGATGGCTCCGGAGCGGTTAGAAACCCAGTTGGCCGGGTTTGAGATTCAGCTGCGCAGGCGTAAGTGGATACTGGCGCTCCAGTGCCTGAACAAGGCAAATGAGTTGGCACCGAAAGACCCCAGAGTCCATGAGTGCAAAATCAGGATACGTCATGCCGCCAACCTCCTTCCAGAAGACGAAGAGTTCAAGGCGCCCGAGTCGAGGGATGCATTTCTTGAGGAGATGGAGAAGGTTCTTGCCAATTGCACGGACTTGTCCAAGTACAACGAGGACTTCTTGGAGAGCAACAAGGGCAGTTTTGCGCATGTTCGCTCTGGTAATAAACCCATTACCTCTATTTATATCTAGTTTAAACTAATGGATCATAGCACTGCGGATACGTCATCTCTTCAGACCAGAAGAGAAGGACGTGACTATCCTCTTGTCGACACTGGACGAAAGCAGCATCACCCTGACCGAGGCAGCAGAAGGACTGAAGCTCTTGCACGAACTTCGGGTGGACGAGAAAGAGTACAGGGAGAAGGCTGCGAGCAAATTCCCGCTTGCCAAGGTGTTCAAGAAGACTCAATGAGCTGTTTGGGTTCGATAGGTTAAAAAAAAATGGAGTACTGTATCTTTGGGTAGGGTTGGAGCGGAGGACATGATAGGGATGGGCTAGCATGAAAATTAATTCACCCATTTGGTTCGGGAATACCCACAGCGGAGCGTTTTTCCTGTGAGCTGGGAAATTTTTTTTACTATAGATTTGTTAGATGCTATCATACGAGACTTACGGTTTTTGTTTCTGTTCCCCTTTTCCCTAGAGTTCTAGCCCGGGGGTTACTATACTTGGTTGAACACATCTTTTGTTATTTGTATTCGGGCGAGGTAGAATTTTAGTATGATACGGAATTTGAGAATTTCTTTGGATCGGCGGCGGAGGGATGGGATTAGTTACGCCCCGTCATGGGACGTTACCTGTAGCTGGTGCGAAGCCATGGATCTATGACTAAGCGAGTGATGGTAAGAGGACCGACACCTTACGAAAACCACAACCAAAGCTACCACCCCACCACCTCGGCCACTCCCGGAATCGTGCAGAGACAGACTGAAGGTTTTGCGCAGTCAGCTTCGAGCACGACCCCGTGGGTTCGTGGCTATGTAGAGTACTATCACCAAGCAGATCCTTGATAGTCATTTGCTGCCCTGCTTCCCACCGACCAAGTCGGAGTTCGGACAAGGAGCAAGCCATGGCCTTGGTGCTGCTGTACCAGCAAGCACATAGTATGCAAGGTGTCACGGTACAAGAGAAAGAAAGAAGCACAAAGGAGCTCGTTCCCTCCCTCAAGACGTCAACGCCTTGTTTGATTTAATTTGCGCCCTATCCTCCCGTCCAAGCGGTACTCGAGGGGAAAATGTATTCTTCATCTGTCGATATAGTGATAATAATGGTAATAAAAATTAAAATAAAAGGATACTTACACAATACTCTCTCTCTCTCTCTCGGAAAGAAGCAGAGACTATCTAGAATAAAAAAAGCTGTGCAACCCCTTAAATAAACGAAACGCCCGCCGAGAAAACAATATAAAAAAGAAAAGAGAAAATAAGGGAAGAAGGATAAAAAGGTATCTAAAAGAAACGCTAACGAAAAATGAGATAAAAAACACTCCTCTACTACATATATAGCGATAGCTATTATATATATAAGGGCATTTACTGTTACTCTAGCAGCCTCAGCTGGACATTACCAAATAGACACTCGGTCCTCAATCTGACCTCCATGCGCATCTCCTCGACGTCCATCGCGCGGCTGTTGCGGCTGAGGTCGATGCGCTTGCCGGCCGCGTCAAAGCCCATGCGCATCGTCTCCAGCCGTGGCGTCTTCTCCCGGTCCTCAATGAGACTAAGCAGGAACCCGAAGCTCTGCCGCAGCGGGTTCATATCGACCGTGATCTGTTTCAGCGCCGGTAACCGTGGCAGGGTAGGCGTGAAGCCGGTGGGTAGGTCGGGGCCCGAGAACGGCGGCACAGGGGGTGCGTTCGATATCGAGAAGTGCACGATCGACGGCGTGCTCGCGAGCAGTCGGTAGAGAGTGTGCATGGGCATCGCCGAATTGCGCAGCTCTAGATGCGTCATCTTGTGGCCCTTCTGTTGCAGGTATGCGAATATCCGCTCCTCGCTGATGAAGAGGCACATTTCGATCTTGAGCCGTCGCAATGCTGGCAGGCGCTCGAGGAACCCTGCTTCCGGGTTCTGATCGATGATGCAGATGTTGCACAGCGCGACCGATTCGAGGCTGTGGAGGGCACAGAAATCAAACTCGTCCGGAATGTCTTCGCGTCGTAGGTTGTTGAGCTCGAGATGCCGGAGTTTCGTCCACAGCGGGAAGACGGTCAGGGCGATCCCAAGAGGTGGTCCCGGCATGTTCTTCTGCATGTCCACCATTGCGGTCATTCGTTTCTGTCGCACCTTGGCCTGCTCGTATTTCACTCCAGCCTCGCGCTTCCAGATCCAGCGCTTCATCTGAGTCAAGTTCGACAGCGTTGACACGAGATCCTCGGGGGTTCCTGAGGCTATCGCGTGGTCGACGAATTCCAGGTTCGGGCACTTCTGCAAGATCGGCGAGAGTGGATACTTGGCGATTGAGAACAACCTGCGCGGGAGCTTAATCCCTCTGATCCGTTGGCCGATATCGCCCTGCGAATCCCAGATCGTTCTGTAGAGGAGCTGTAGTTTCACTTGGATGTCGATCTTTGTGTGTAGTGTTGTACCACCATCGCCGCGGCAAGTGGTGTATGGGATGAACTCCGGAGCTATCCCCTTGCCATCCTCGTCGCGTGTAGGCCCGGAGTAGTACCCAAAGTCCAATGACACCGTTCGATAGAGCGGTTGGGTCGCAGCTTTGTTCCACGAACGTGACACCAGGGCAAGGGCCCACAACGTGTGGATGTCACAGTTGGGACAGCGCCTATGTCGTTCGTATGGGCCAAGATCTTCTTGATGCGTCTCTGTAACGAAGAAATCGCAAATCCGCATAGCAATCTCTACTGGAAGTTCGGAAGCAGGTGCAGTTGTTCTTTTACCTACAAACACATCCGTCGACTTAAGCAGTTCCCCTTCTTCTTCCGAGTCCGAGTCATCCAGATTCAACATGCTAATATCCTGCGCCTTGGCCGTAGAATCCGAGCTGAACGTCCCATTTCCTTCTGGGGTTCTAATCGAAGGCGAGGTGGCCGCCATCGACGTTACCGTGGTCATTGTCGTCCCTACAGACGTCGCTGAGAACGACGAGCAGAGGGACTCTGGCCGAAAGTAGAAACGCTCGGGAGCAGGGGGCGCTTCGAGCGGCGTATAGGTAAGCTCGCTGAAGCAAGGCAGTCGCCGATTATTTCTGCTGCGAAGTTCGCCATCCTCAAAGTCGTTCAGATGGTCGCATGGTTTTGGCGACGCAGGCATACGGAAGCCGGCGGCGGTCTCCCTGATCCCCAGCAACGCGAGTGCCTTGTGCGGAAGTGCAACGGGCGATGGTGCATTGGGATCGTCAGCCCAACTAATGGTCCCAGAAGACGTGTCGGCGTCGCTTCTTCGGTCGGTACCGAAGCCAAATAACCGGTAGAAGGACTTTGGTCGCTCGAGTAATCTATTCCTTCGCACCGGCGTGGTTTTTTGCACATTTGGTGCCTCGGGATCGAATCGCGAATTGAGCGGCGGAAAGCGATGGATGGGTAATGTTGTGGTAGGAGATGCCGGCTCCCCGTAGGCTCTGTTGGAATGCGAGGAATGGCTTCGACCACCATACAGTGTTGGCAGCGATACCGTTGAACCTGCTCCTCTACTTCCTGCTGCTGATGATGTTCCAGCTCTTCCTCCCGTGAATGCACATATTCCCATCCATTCTCCTCCTCGACCAGCTTCGCGGTCTTTGTCAGCCCCTGAGCCGCCATACGTCCTCTTATTTCGACCGGATTTCTTCGAGAAGCTGAACATAGCGGCAGGACTCAAGTGTAATAGCGGACGAAAGCCGAAAGTGCGGGACGTACGAAGTAGAACTCGGTTGGACGGAGGGGGTGTGGAGGCGTTATTCTCTGGTTTATAGCGATGCATGAAAGCCTCTCCCCTCTCGCGATCGTAGATTGCTGCGAGGAGGTGAGCGACATTACATAGACAGAGGGGGTGGAGGTGACAGAAGAAGCAACGTTTTGGTTGCGCGAGACAAAGCCAACCCGGGTAGGCAAAGGCCCAAGCCCCTCAGTCCCTGGCCCGGGCCACACACGCAGGTACATGTGTTTCCTCAGGGCACCTCCAACGTCACATCCGCAAACACCCAGAGCCCAAGAGCAGACATTCAGAGGACGGCTGGTTGGGGTAACTAGTGAGCGAGTGATCTTTTTCCGTAGGGGGGCGATCAAACACGCCCAAAAGCAATGGAGAGAAGCGGATCCCAAGCAAACTCGAAACCCGTACATATGTAGCGACGCGGTTTCCGATTCCTTCTCAAAAATAACGGGGCCTAGTTGATGGTAACTGGTCCAACCGTCGAACGGTTCCCTCGTCACCCCTAGCGACCAGTCCTAGGGTTGAAACGGGCAGTTCGATTGGGTCGGCTCGGCTAGTTCCCCGGACGGTCGTGAGAGCCCGTCCGGGAAGAACGACTGCTTCGATGGCACCCCTGCGTTCCTCAGGCCGTAGAGATTCACTAACTGCTCCGCAAAAGGGCCAGAATCGACGATGCAGATAGAGTGCGTGGGGACAACTCACTTAAACTTGGGATGGTTCTAGGCTCTTCACGATGCGCCATGTACGTATGTACATCTGCCCGGTGCAGACTTTCCATGGGCGGATACCCATGTAAATAGCTAAAGCAGTGGTATTCGAGTTAGCTACCATTGGAGTCAAGTAGAGTAATAAATAGGTAGTGTATAGTTACCTCGGTGCTTGCGGAGGCTTCGACACTGAACTCGTTAATCATCATCGACATCGTCTCTGTCGGTGGCAAAGGTACAGGCATTGACGATAGTTTATTCGATGCTTTCTTTCTTCCAGGCCAAGACTTCTCCCGGAGGAATCGCGGGAGCCCGGACCGTACGAATTCCCATCAGCCATCAGATTAAACTGCCAACAAGGACCTCCCCAGCCAGTGGATTCGCTTCAGGTAACTTGGCCATAGGTGCGCATACCTGGTACGTAAGATATGAGAAAAAAAAGAAAGAAAAAAGACAGACGTCTAGATGCAGAGTGGACTTCGATCGACTGCGGCTCCAGGAAGCAAGACGGGGACGGGAGAGCAAGTCTTACCACTATGTACCCTGGGGTGCCTACGCAGATCACCCCGCCCGCTGAGAACTCCGAGCTGGCAGTTGACGGAGTTCGGGAGCGCTGCTTATCCGGCAGTGATGCCGGAAGGAAATATGTTCTCCCGTAGGAGGTGGGTGATGCGGTGTGGACCACGGCAGGCACCCCGGATCCCACTTCGACGAGCCTTCGGAATCCGCCACTTCCATCTTCAAAGACACGGCAGAACTGGCATCAACCCACCCTGAAACCCCATCCCGCGATCCTTCATACGTACCATCGCATGAGCACCCCCAGCCGAATATATAATCTAACTACATATATAGCTTCAGTTAGGCATGCACCTCCCAGCAACAATAGCTTGTGGAATATGCCGTAACTGTAATAGAGACCCTGGAAACTCACAGATCCGCAAAGTGTCTATCCGATCCAATCTCGCTGCTCGGACCCGCCGTTGGCACTTCCCTCCTCCGCCGCCGTATGTAGCTTATCTAAATTCCCGCTCCGAGTGTGTACTTTACATACCGAGAACAGGTGAAACCCCATGTTCCCTTTCCAGTCCCGACGTTCCCTCTCTTCTACGGCGGAACGAATATGCATTTGCACATAGTGAGCCCCCGGAGGAACCGCACAAGCCCCGGTAACAGCGTAGCCCCAGTACCTATTTCATTATCTGCATATCCTATTCTCATATGTGAGTTTGTATAAAAGCTGCCAGCCAGTACATTGCCTCGATGTCGTGCATTCGATTCGATCTGGGAGAACTCCTTCTGGTTCTATGTAATCTGCCGAGCTCCTGTCTCTTTGCTGAGCTCCTGCCGTCCCCTGCCGAGATTTTCGTCCTACATAGATGCTTTATTCAACGTTATGATCAGTTGCCCGGAACCCTCTTCTTACGGGGTGAGTTCGGGGTTTGACAGCCATATCCGAGTGAATGGAGAGGACGATTCGCATCAGGGCTGTCTTCTTACCGCAGCAAGCTAATCTAGTTGGGGGCACTGGTTGAGGGTTTTCCCGAAGGGTTCTTGCTTTGTCCCTCGGGAACATCCTCGAGTCGGTTCCATGTGATAACTATCGGTGGTGGAAGCCTTAGACAGACACATATCACTACAAGGAGGGAAGGTCCTCGATGGGCTCAGGTATGTCTACGCACCACTATTAGAATGATAGTCCGTCCCAGCCACTCCCTCGAGGAGGCTTCTCTGGGGCGATAACTAGATGGGTGGATGCTTGGCTGAGATATTCCGCCCTATGGGTAGTCGCCGATCGCGTCATTCTCAGTAACAGGGCGCAGAGCCTAAGGAGGACATTTCTCGGTGTCTGTACTCGACATTTGGATCTGAAATAATGGAGTTCATGGTACTCTCTACACACTTACTCCACCATCCGGTTAGGCTAGCCATGCGCGCCAAACCCCGAAATACCAAGTTGTGACATGACAATATTGTGATTAGCTTTACTCTAATTCGATTATTACATTAGCGAAATAGACCTGAGACCTGCTGCAAGATTGAGAAACTGCTGTCTAATCGGCCGTTCAACGATCCGCTAGGCTTGAGATTCTGCTGACTCGCCGGGCTCACTATTGGGGACACTATTTTGGGTGAACCGTTTTTTTACCTAGGTGCCATATCGGCCATCAGGAAACCGTCCATATCATCAGCCGCACCCCGTAACCGATGAAAGCAGGTTGCTGATTGCAAGTTTATGGAAACTCTGGACATTTCTCGAATAACAAAATGCGCAAATCTACCCTCCAAATATCTCCTCGATCACTCGAATCGCCGCACTGTGATTTTCCGTGATCACACAGGTCGAACGCAATAAAATGAATTCTCTGTCTCTCACTATCACCGCACAACAAATCCTTCCACAATATATCCCGAAAATATTCCTACTACCGTCCAGACGGAAGTCAATGGTCCAAGCTACCTCTGACTACAAGCAGGCGCGATCTTGAGTCTCTCCTTACCTCTACTTACAGCCCGCCTCCAGTAACAGCTATCGACGCCGTGCTAGAGATTGCAAACTGGAAGCCGCCTTGCCGAACCCTATATCATGCTCTGACCCAAACTTACACATCCTGACGTGATCCGATTGCTGAACGAAGCCGTCCTCTCTGCTGAGATCGAGGCCCAGTTCCGAGGCCGCCCCATCGACAACCCATTCCGGTTTCCAATTATCGCCCCTCAGTAGATTGGACTTTGTTCCCTCATGGAACGAAACCAGCCGGATCCTGGCTACGTAGTAAAGGAAGTCGTGGTTCACCCTCTCTACATGTGGCATGTCGTCCTTGAGAGCTCTTATTAAGGAACCGTCCACGGTGCCACCGATGGCTCTAATGGTGTTACCTATGGTATCTGAATAATCTATGCCATTATTACCACGGTGCGGTACGCCAAAGAACAGGAAACCCCTAAAAAGCTGGCCCATAGCCGCGTAGTCGCGGCTCGAGTGCGCGAGAACTGTGGCCTGTGCCATATGTTAGCCTCTAGCGGTTCTAGCCAGGTCAATAGTTCGGGGGGGAGAGAAACAGACCTGCTTGACGAGCAACCCGCCCAGATTATTTGCGACGAATATGATCGGTCTCCTGGTGGCCGCGTGTGTGGCCCGCGACGCGTGAAGCATGCCCAGCAGCTTCCGTGCGTTTTCGAACCGAGCTCCACTAAAGACGTCCCACGGCTGCTGGTTCCTGTAGCCAAACATCATGATGCGAGCACCCGGTATAGTGTCGGGCAGAAGATGGCGGGGCCAGCATGTCCCGGACGAATGAGTCCAGGTGGCGGTGAGCCATTGCTTCTCGTTGGGGTGTTGGACACCGTGAACGAAAACAATGCTGCGAGCGTGTCAGTCAATCTTCTGGCCTGTGGTCTCGGGAAAATTGTCTTTACTCGACGGTAGGCTCTATGCCGCTTGGTGCATACACCTCTTTCAACATGACCTCACTGACACTCGTCGTCTCATACAGCTCTCCGGTCAAACGACGCTGAGAGGAGCGACTCATGGTAAATTTTGAAATGGAAGAGTGGAGTTCGGTGAGATGTGAGGCTTTGGCGCTGCTGTCAGGTGTGTGAGGGATATGATGTCGGCATCCAAGGTATCGGAGTCTTGAAGATACTACTGTAGAAGCAAAAGGGGAAGAGAAGAGTCTGCTCGTCTGGAATCGAAACGGTTATGGAGGGGAACATATGGACAGCCAGCTATCTACCTACTTATACAAATTCCCAGCCCACTAAAGCCGTTCACCAAGCTCGCCCACACGTAGGCCAAATTACGTACAATGGCTCAAGCAGCCCCTACGCAACTAAGCACGCGGATTTGCTGCCTAGAACAGCGCGCATGGGGCTATATCATTCTTGGAGCACAATATCCAATGTGAACGTTTGGATGTCGCTGGAACCACCATGTTAATGCGTTCCCAGGGACTAATGTATAGTCTATACCGAGGCTTCGCCAGACCAATAGCGAGATCACAGTGGCTAGGTGCGGATTCTCAGTATTCGTAGCGAGCCACGTCCTAGCGTATTATATTAACTATATACTAGTTGCAGCTTGCAAGTTGATTTTCAGACCGCCTTATGTTCCACGCCATCTGAACAAATGGCCGAAGGTCAAGTGTCTGAGTACGTTTTTGGTGGTATCATGGAAACAGACCGATAGTGCGTTCGATGAAAGTGGCCGCTTAGCATCAGATTGAAGGTAGGCCGATGACCAGGCGGCTGCAAGTATCTGTGGCTGGGTGCGCGCGTACTGATCTGGTTCCGAAAATACATAGGGAAACGGCTAAACACTGATGCATGTCGGCATGTGAGGTGCCCCCAAGGGCTACATGTAATATAACTCGAGCAGACAAATCAAAAAGCAAGAATAGGTGGCTCCCATCAGCAATTGGATCGGTTTACCACCTCCTTTGACTTCCTTCCCAACTTAGGCCATAGGTACATCACCGGAAAAGAATGGTGAGCACTCCGTTTAGAGTACAAGTGGGTAAGCAGTTACGGAAGTGGAGAACTTGCAGGTATCAAACCATTCGGAGGACAGAAGATGGCGAGGATTGGACCGGCCAGGCAGCTTGACTGCAGTGAATCCGCCCAGCCGGCCGACCATCGTACATGTACCTATGTACGGACTACTGCTCTAATGTTACTGATAACGTAACGAAACCAGCTCTGCGGGGAATATTGCGGACAGGAAAGGGACTAGTTATACATATCCTCGCCATGATCTAGCTAGGTCGTAGATTAAACAAAAAAAAGCAGGCCACCGGTTAAGGCCGTCCGATGCGAAAACCTACATATGTAGCTATAGGTTTGGCGATGGCTTTCTGGCTGGCGCAGAGGTAACCATGGGTAAGATCTCGCTACTAGGTAGTTTAGGTGCGTGTATCTCGTCACGCATATCTATGGCTATGCCAGTTGAGATGGTATGTAGGCGCGAAGTGGTCTGGCCGCGAAAATAGGAGAAAAATACTAATGCGCGTGGCGGCGTGGGACACCCCACGCGGCATCTTGTGAATGGCTGAGATGTGGTCTGGCGAATGCACGCAATGAAAGCACTGCCTCTTTCCGCAGCAGATTCTGCAGGGATGCCGATCACCCTTGGGATATAAAGGCGGCTATGTACTTATACTCCACATATGGTCTGGACAGGAATAAGTAACCATATCCAATCCCACACCCACTACAGGTTTCTTCATCTACTCTCTTCTCTGTTCTCTACATAGGAAACCGAAGTCAAGTCACACATCGCTTGAAATACCCAAATGGAGACCTTGTACTGGTCCATTCGTAAATTGGTCAAAGACGTGCGTGATTTTGGTTGTCCCCGAAAAACCACATCGATTAATTAGGTCCAGGATACGAACCGTCACTCGCAACTTGATGTTTTGTATGAACCAAGCACGGGAGATGCAGAAGTGGAGTGAGATCCCCTCAACCGGATAATTAGTCAAAGGGTTGCCGTCGCTGATCATCTCAGCATTGTCTTCGTTCATGGTTTGAATGCTATGAATGTCCCGAACAACCGGATAGCAGCGTGGACAGCTCCGAACGGGGTCTGCTGGCCGAAAGACCTTCTGCCCCGCGATATACCTACAGCCCGAATTATGGCATTCGGATACAATTCCAACGTGGCTTTTTCCAAGTCGCTGGTTGGTCTTGGGAGCCATGGACAAGATCTCCTGTATTGGTTGGATCGTCGCCGGCCGGTTGAGGTGAACTACAAGGGCATACTCTGGCTCACACTTGACTTTCTGACTGGTATTAAATGTTACAGGACGGAAGCAACAGACGCCCGCTCGTCTTCGTCGCCCATAGTTTGGGAGGCATAGTCATTAAACATGTTGAGACCTTCTACTATCATCATCCGGGCCATAACTAACCATGTCTTAGGCTTTGTTTGTAGCGAAGATCCGTGCTACTGATGTCGACAAGTCGACACATGGTCTCATCTTCTTCGGCACCCCCCACTACTACGGCAATCATGTCCAGCACGGCAACCGGATCATCAAGATGATAGACACCTTGGCCGGGGTGCGTCATCTGCGGAATGGAGTATTTAACCTACCCCGCCACTTCCCACGAATGAACAGCTAAGCATGACGAAAATAATAGAGAAACGATCTGATGATGCGGCTGAAGCGCGGCTCGCCCCTTGCGGCGAAGGAAGCAATGGATTTCGAAGTACTGTGGCCATATTGGCGCGTCACAACCTTTTACGAAGGCCGCAAGACACCCGTCAGAGGCTTGGGCAAAACCATTGGAAAACTCCTCCCGAAAACGTTTGTGGTTGACAAGGAGGCCGCGATAATCGGTGACACGTGCGTCCATGAAAAGGTCATCATGCTGGATACCGATCATACCAACATGAACAAGTTTCCCGCAGCTTCCCATCCGATGTATGTGCGCTCGGCGGATGAGATTAAAGAGATGATCACGTATTCCCTTAGAGTCCATCGGTATTGAGTGCAGAGGGGGAGAGATAGGGAATAGCGAATGGACAGGTATTCGAATTATAGCATTAGACACGGCGTCAAATTTGGAATGATTTTGTATGTACATATGAAAACCATTGGGACACTGTTAAATAATGGCTCACGGACGCATGGACGCATTCAAGCGGCTACTTCTGGCCGCGCGATCTGGTGCCTGAAGTCGTAACGAACGCCAGTGGCATGATGTTCGGAAGATCCACAATGGGTCAAGTACTCCAGACCATTCTTAAATTGCACGGTGATTTTGGTGGTTATGTAGGCAGGCTACCTATGGACACCGAAGATTTGTTCCCGATGTGATGGCTTGATTTCCGGATGGTTAGATAAAAACCGGCCTACCACGGAGAATCACTCGACTGGGCTCAACGCCATGGCCGAGTAGGAAAGCATATGCAAAGCCATTCACGAACGCAACACCGTGGGATACTACACAACTCAATTTAAGACTCCATACTCCCCATATCTTCCGTCCCGTCCTCTCCCGCCTTAGCTACGGCGCTGACTTTCAGGCAGTGCTTCATCGTCTCCTGAATCTCATTCACTGAACGCACGTACATCAGATCCGAAGCTGCAGAAAACTTGTTCATGTTGGTATGATCGGCATCGAACATGAAGATGTTCTCTTCGACGCATGAGTCACCGATCACTGCCGCCTTCTTGTCCACCACAAACATTTTCGGGAGAACCTTTCCAGCAAAATTGCCCAAACCTCTGAGAGGAGTTCGCCTTCCCTCGTAGAAAGTGGTGACGCGCCATCTCGACCACAGAGTGTTGAACGCGGCTTGTTCCTCCTTCGAAAGAGATGAGTCAGGCTCAAGGCGTGCCATCAGGTTGTTGCTCCGATCCCTTTTTGAACCTGGCAGGCCGATTCGTCGGATGGTTTTCCGTAGGTCGAATATACCGTCTCGCTCGCCCCACCCCCCGGTTAGGGCGTCTATCACCCTGATAGTGCGTGCACCGTGCTTGACGTAGTTACCGTAATAGTGTGGAGTGCCGTAAAAGATGAGGCCGTGCGTGCATTGGTCAATATCCGTGTACCATATGTCGTCGTCTTTTGCTTCCAGCAAAGCCTGCGGTATTATTAGCTGCGGTTTGGGTGAGGATGGAGCGGTGACTCAACTCGTTTGGTCACTATGCCACCCATACTATGGGCCACAAATATGATCGGTCGTTTGCTGATATTTGCACCGTCCTGTCATGTTTCAAAACCAGTCAGTAATTACCAGCTGTTTCGGGATAAGTACTGTAGCTCACCCGTTGCCGGCGAAGAGCCAGCGCCTCCAAGAGGCTTCGTCCGTGTTCAGTTATGCCATTTAAGTTCCTGGAGAATAAAACGTTGGAATTGTATCCAAATAGCATGATCCGAGCTGTCGGTACGTCGTATGGCAGAAGATCTTTTGGCCAAAAGACGCCGTTTGGAGCTGTCCACGCCGCTTTTCTGTAGTGTGGTGTGTTCAAAGCATTGAGACCATGGACGAAGACGATGCTATGTACAACAGTTACATTAATATGGTGATCTTTAAGCTACTAGAGGCGCCGGTCGGGTGGCTCTTACTCGACCGCGGGGTTGACGGGGTCATGAAGGATATCAAGGGTTGTGTCGTCATTCGTCGTCTGAAGAGCGTAAGCCATTTGGAGCTTTAAGGAGCATCCTAGGTTCACGTACATTATAGAGGTCGTCGAGCACCTTCACCGCTTTGGTTAGCCCGTTCCCATACTCTCATACGAACAAAGATGCTCACCATTTCTTCCCGTTGACAGATAGCCTAATTCTTGAAACAAACTCGACGAGGTGGTAAACTGATCCAGATGCTGATGGATTCCCAAGTGTTATATGGTGAGTGCGGATCATGGCCAGCTATATGTATCCGAGCATCCGTCCAGGGGAATGGTTACATGCAGGGTGTGTACTACCTAAACAGAGATCCCGCTGCGGAAAAAGGCATTACACCTGTACATAACAAGCATTTGCCCATGACGCCAGCCAGCCTCCAGCATAGCCGCTCGGAAGTGCCACGTTAGAGCACCATGCATTAGTGTGTTTTGTGGTTAACTACATAAGTAAGTATACATACCCCATTTTTATTTTCGCGGCCAGAACCGCTGCGCGCTGATACGCGCACTTGATAGTCGGGCGCAGAGTCTTCCGCAGCTGCCTCTCTCGCCAAAATAATCATAAGCTATATACCGTATAACTTCACCGACCTCACTACTCTCATGGAAAGATGGCTAGAGAGCCCCAAGAAAAAAAAAAACCCAACAGTACAGTATCCAGGCACTTGCTCTGCTGTACAGTGTAGAACTGATCCGGTGACCGTGAGGTGGTTTAGAAAGCGACGTGAACCAATGTTCGTGGCGAAGCACGAATGGGTGGCTGCTGGTTGTCCGTGCATTGACGCAGCCGGTGTAGATGTTCTCATAGAGTGGATGTACCTAGGTTCCTACCCCGCGCCGTCATTGGGCCGGAGGCCGAGTGACTAGTAGAAAGTACAGGATGCCACGTGAGTACTTATAGCGGCTAGACAAGGTAACATAGTGGCGGATAGTTCCAAGAAGCTCGCTTCGAGGTTCTAGATACGTACCAGCTGAAGACGGGACACTGCCTCACGGGCCACTACCGGGATGGACGAAGAACCAGCCGACAACCAAGTGGCGGTGCGCCTCCACAGGACGCAGACGCGGGACCACATATTCAAAACTGTCCCCACTGGGGGCCGCAACAGAAGATTATGTGGGCAGAGGTACGGAAGGAGAGTGGGAGAGGAAAAGATTGGTTCAAGGTCCGGGACCTTTGGCCGATACGAGGTGCAGCCAGCCGGTGCTGGACTTCCTCTCCACCACGGATGTGGGAAGACGGGTCCTGCCCCCAGTTGAGAATGACGCGGAGAGCGAGGCGTCAGAGTGGGAACTCCGTGAGCGGAGAGAGAGAGGAGGATAGAAGGGTGGAGGCTGAGGAGCTGGGTGCAGAGGGTGAGGAACCACTGTTTCTCCCCACGCCCTCCTTCATGGAATCTGCGGAAGAGGAGTTCTTTCCTTTGTCTTTCCTTCGTTGTTGTTTCCTTGGTGCGTCTTATATCTCATTGGGATAGGCCTGGGCGGAGGACAAGGGGAAGCTTACATCGTGCCGTCATTGCGTGGCAGCGGCGAGGAAACGGTCTAAGAAGTGCGCCGCCATAGTCTACATGGGCTAAATGCAGGTATGTTCAAACAAAAAAAAAGTACCTACACAGGTGCCCACGACCCTGCACCCGCCGTGCACGGAACCCCCCCCGGGGGGGGCTCACTGTGGTTCTCCACCAGGAAACTCACGAGCAGATAGTTTTAGGGTTCTCGAACAGCCCGCCCGTACTACTAGGGGCCCATTTGGATACACTCAGTTTTAGCAAATAAAACTGTAACCCTGTTAGGATAGCACAAAAACTGAGAAAAAAAACTGAAACTGTGCGGCTCGGCGACGAAACGGGAACTGACTGGAGGTCGGTCAGTTTCTTCACCGCCACTCAGTACCGCATTTTAACTTCAACCATGGACTCCCCTTCCAACGATGAAAATCTCACCAACCACGACGATATATTCTCCCCGCAGTTGATGAGACACATTACACAGCTGGCCGGCGAAGCGTATATACCACGCGTACAAAAAGAAATCTGATGCATACCTCTACTCTTTCCGGAAGACAATATGTCCAAGAGGTCCTTGCCTGTGAAAACCCCCGCCGCGTATAAGAGATAATGCGAATGCCGAAGGACACATTCTTTGCCCTACACACCCTTCTACGAGCCGAAGGTCTTCTTGCGGACACCAGGAACGTAGCAGTGGAGGAACAGCTGGCGATATTCATGGCAGTTACGGGAAAGCGCAGCACGAACGGCAGTGTTCAAGAGACCTTTCAACATAGTGGTGTTGCTACTGGACTGGTGTCTTCGCTGAGGCACGGGGAAGAGAAAAAAGCGGGGTTGCAATGTGTCTACTATTAAAGTTCCGGTGAAGCCTATTATTCGGATTATTGCTGAGAACTGCCAAACACTCTGTTCACCTCAAGGTTTTCCGGAAACTGAAACTGAACAGTATTCAGTGTCCCGGCGGGGGACTTCTAAAACTGGAACTGAAAAGTGAGCCTATCCAAACGGGTCCTAGTTCTCCGACTTTCCAAACCGTTTGCACTGTTGTTAATTATGTAGTTAGCTCGGGCTACGTAAATATAATAAATAAATGCCCATTGGCCATCCTCAAACCTCAATCTTTAGCGTTCCGTCTTTGTAGGTTCCCTACGCCGTAAGGGTATGTATTAATTGGGATACGGTATGGAAGGTGTCCACAATGCCCTACCGGGCGACCAAACATTAGGCAAACGAGCTGCAGCTGCTGGTCAACCAGAAAGGCCGCGTGGCCACGGCGAACGACCAATCTGGGAGCTTTGTCAATGGAGCCGGGGCGGCAGCCCAGTTGGGAAACAGACAGCGGCGGTTCGGGTTACGGCTGCTCAGTCTGTTGCAGGCAACCAGGAAAGAGAAGTAGTGGGCGCCCAAACGACCATTAGACAGCGGCTTGAGAGCGCCCTCGGATACTCGGGTAGGATGGAGAGCACAGTCCTGCTGGAGGGGCAAGAAACCCTCGACGCGGAACTGCTGCAGGAAGAGGAGGCCGAAGCCAAGGCAGAGGCGGAGAAGCGCCGGCCCGGGCTGACCATGTTGACGGACGGGCCGGATACTCGGTGGTAATTACGGCAAAGAGGACAGGCCTGAGTGGGCATCAAAACCCACATGGGCTGCAGCCAAGAGGCCTATGATGTGGAGGGCGCTGGAACTGCTATGAGACGACAGACGACCCAGAGAGAGTCACGTCATTCGCAAACGCTCACGGCCTCGGAGGAGCCAGGCCCCGACCAAAAGTACACGCTCCAGGCAAGAAAGCATATCGCGGCACTTCGGAGGGCCAGGCGGACATTGCCATCGAGATCCGCTGGTGCCCGGCGCACAAGAGCGTCCCAGTGAACGAAATGGCCGACGAGTGGGCCAAGCTCGCGGCAGAGGAGCCAGACTCCCGACGGGTGGAATGGCCAGGATATTCAGACGGGACTGAAGCGCGGCCGATGCCGCTAATACCCAGATCCCTCAAGCGGGAGATCTCGCAGAAGAAATGGGCCGAGGCTAGGCGCTGGGCGGGAGGCCGAGTCTCCCAGAAGAAGCACAAGCCGCCAGCCAAGCAGCGGCCAGACGGGATGGTCTCCAAGAGGCTTGCCTCCAGGTTCTGCAAGCTGGGGGCGCATCGCTACCTTACCGGGCAGTGCCTGAGCTGGACGAAGAGCCGACCTACCGCTCAGTGCTGGTGGTGCTCGTAGGACGCAGACGAGAGACCACCTGTTCAAGGTCTGCCCCGAATGGAAGGCCCAACAGAAGATCCTGTGGGCAGAGGCTTGGAAGGAAACCTGGAGGGGAAGAGCCGGTCACGGTCCAGGACCTCGCCGACTTGAGGTGCAGCCAGGCGGTGCTGGGCTTCCTCTCCGCCGCGGATGTGGGAAGGCTAGTCCCGGCTGGGGAAGACGCGCGGAGTGAGGCGTCGGAGTGGGAAATCCTGAAGCGGAGGGGAAGGGAAGAGGAGCGAAGGGTGGAGGCGGAGGAGCTGGGTAGGGAGGGTGAGGAACAACCTCTGTTTCTCCCCACGACCTCCTTCATGGCGCCCGCAGAAGAGGAGTAGGATGCGAGGCGGGTTGTCTTTTCCTTTGTGATTTCTTTGGTGCGCATCATATCTTCTTGGGACAGGTCTGGTCGGGGCAAAGGGGAGCTTGCAACGTGCAGCCTTCGCGCGGACTGCGGACGGGAAATGGTCTCGACATGATCCACCCAGGTCGCACATGAGTTGTAACTAGCGAATAAACAAAAAAAAAACCACCCACTCACCACGGCACATGAAATTCAAGTACTATTTTTCATTGTAACGGCCCAGGTTAACACATCACATACTACACAATCCTCCGCAGATACTTCTTGTGCCTCACCAGGCCAGATACAATCTGCAAAATCCTCTTTCACTGCTATAATTCCACAGTAACCGAGTCTCCTCGAGCGAACGCTCAATTGAAGCTATAGACATGAGCCCGCGCGCGATGAGCAGTTAAAGGCGGCCATGATGGTGTGGGCGTTCGCTTCACGGTATCTCCAGGACACTGATTTTTTTTGTCATTGATCACGTGTGACCTATGGCGATAAACACTAGATATTGTCGGCAGTCCGGCCCCGACCTCGATAAGTCTGCAGGTGGCTCGTTGCAAGCTCACGAGCCCCAGCTGGCGTTCTGCCAATGCTGTCTCACAGGATATAGAGTGTGAGCGGCGGTGAGTCGACGATGCATCATGTTGCACGAGGAATACATACAAAGGTGGTGCAGATGTTCCACTCGTGTAACTCTCCATACCTACATAATCCACCACCCCACCACAGCTATGACCACCAACATCAATCAACACTCTCACCAGCCATTCACTCAATCCAAACATGACCTCTCCAGCACCAGACTACACATCCGCAGACCAACTGAAATCGCGCCTCTCCACAGTTTTCACCCCGCTATCAACTCTGACCCCTCTTAGAGGCGGCTTCGCAAACTTTACCTACCGTGGGACTGTCTCATCCGGCGAGCCGGCAACGGTCATAATCAAGCACGCGGAGTCCTTCGCTGTCGCGCTCGCCCAGAACATCGCGCTCGACACGGTCCGGGTATTGTTCGAGTCGACTGCGCTCTCGCACCCGCCGCCTTCGGTCACGACCGCGTCGGGATTCACGGTGTCCACGCCGAAGGTGCACCACTACGATGCGGAATCGCACAGCCTCGTGATCGCGGATGCCGGCGCGGGAAGTAGCGACCTCAAAGCCCTGCTGCTCTCTGCCCCCACCGCTGCCGATCTCGCCGCGAAAGAGCTGGGCGAGGCGTTGGGCATGTGGTTGCACCGTCTGCATTCCTGGGGACGCAGCGAAGGGGCGGAAGAACTGCGTTCGGTGCTGGCGAGGAATACGCAGGCGGCCACAGTATGGACGTGGGTGACATATGGACAACTGGTGGAGACTATTGCGATGCTGCCCGGCGCTGGGCTGGAGGGGTCTGCAGCGTTGTTTGCGGAAATCGCTGCTGCAACCTCGGCTGTCCAGAAGACGGAGACTATTGTTCACGGCGATTTTTGGTGTGGGAATGTTCTCCTCGGTGATACGGGGGCAATGGTCATCGACTGGGAGATGGCACGGGTTGGGGAGGTCTGGGGTGATCTGGCGCAGCTGTGTGCGGAGCTTTATCTGCCGTTTCACTTTTCTGGGACCGAGGCAGGTCTAGAAGTTATGAAGGAGTTTTTGAGCGCATATGGGCGGGTTAGTGAGGCTGTGGCCAGGAGGGTAGTGGTGCACTTCGGTGTGCATCTTGTGGTGTGGCCAGTTAGAAGTGGGTGGAAAACACAATCGGATGTAGAGAGATGTGCCGCTGTGGGGAAGGAGTTCATTGAGAGGGGATGGAGGAGTGATTGGAAGTGGGTGAAGGAGAGTGTCCTTGGGAGGCTGGTGGATGAGGGCTGGATCGTGTGATGCCTTCTTTCTAGTTTATTACAACTGCTTCTTATGGTACATACATACCAACGCCTTTGCTTTGCTGGGCCAACTCAATGGCGTATGGCAGAAGGAAATGGTCGATGGAGCTAATATACAACTGTGGCCAGTACGCGTTCCAACCACTTCAGTTTTCCCGCATAGCAGCACTGTGATACTCCGGCTCTCTATCGGTGGGTATGAAGAACTTCCTCAGCCTCTCCCTGATCCTTTCATCAACGGACACTCCATCCGTCCACTCCCCTTGGTACCTCTCCTCGTTCCAGACTTTCTTCGGCCAATCCGACTCCTCATATTCCAACGCATTAATCTCCCCCGTCTCCTTCCTGGTCTTCAGCCCATCTTCAACCTCCTCCTGCATCATCAGCGTTCCAGCCGGCTCGGGTGCCGTGATGAAAGGCCTGTGGAAACCCAGCGCCACCGCAGCAGCCTCCCGACACACTTCGTCCGCCATATGCCTTCTTGTAACGAACCGGTACATTCTGATCGGAGTATTCAGGAAGCCTAGAATATGCGGAAACGCAATTATCGCAGCAGCCTCAAGACGACCAGGGATCTGCTCCGACATTTTGGCGGTTTCATACTGACTCGGTAGTAGGAAGGGCGCTGGGATTGCATTCTTCTTCAATTCCTCCTTCTTTTTCTTTTCCTGTTCCTGGGGATCCGTTGAACCGTCCACCCACACAGCCTTTCCCGCAATTGCGTCCTCGAGTGTTTCCACCACGGGTGCCAAGTCCGTTTCCCTCCTTTCCGATGGAAGTGGAGACGGAGGAAGAGGTTCTTCAAGAGGTCCCAACCACCCTTCGTGAATTCCCCTCAAATATTCCTTCCACGTATGTCTGCCAATGACAATCACACCGCCCTCCTCGACCCTCTTAATACCCGCATTTTTCCTCACCACTTCGAGTGGGCCGTCCTCATCACCCCTTCTCCGTCCCCGAATCTCCTCTGCAACCTTGTGTCTCAACTCTCCCATCCTACGTCCCTCGACAACATCAAAGTCCACTGCAGCGGCATTGAGCAGCGGCTTGACGTAGTCCCTGAAGTGTTCTCTGGCGGCTTGGATTCCATCACCGGGTGGAGCGGCGAGGTAGACGGTGACTTTCCGTGGCAACGCCATTGGCGGCAATGGTTCAGTGGCTAGGTGTGATACCGTGTCGATCCACTTCTTCTTGACAAGTTTGGTGTGGTAACGGTCGTAGGCGACTGTACTGCCTATTACCGAGCATGCGGCGAGGAAGATACTCCAATTCCGCGAGGGGAGCTTCGCACGGAGGCGAGGGAGCCCTATCAAAACTGGTCAGTGGGAACATCGGAGGGGATTGTGAGGCGGAGGGAATTACCCATGGCTGCGAATGCGGGATTGGCCTTGGGTTGGGGCTTTGCATTCGGTGGCGGAGGGGGGGGCGGTGTAGCCATTGCGGTTGTCGGTGGCGGAGTCGCCATTTTGTACGTATGGTGGATGTTTGTGATGGTGGGGTGCCGTGACTTGTTAGAAGCAGCTATGGTTGCTAGTCTGGTCGGGATTTTTTTTTACCAGGAATGAAGAGCCTCATTACTATCGCGAGTGACTCGCGGTGAGTTACCAAGCACAACTGTAATTATGCTAACTACCATGAACCTATCATCTGGTCATGTAAGGCGCAGACGGATTAGCGCGCAGCGGAAGCGCTTGAACGGACGGTGGGCAGCTCGTGCAGAGGGGCACGGGCGTCACTGGAGGGATGGTCTGTCCGACTTACCGTTCATAAATCAAGTCATATAATTTTCTCCTGAGGGTTAGAAGTCTACTTAATTTGTGACTACTATGTATCACTGGGGCAGTGATTCAGTAGCCGAACTTCCATAACGGTCAAATGAAACACACAGCTTTTACAATTGTACGACATCATGGATTTTCCCTTCCCCCAACTCCAGCACAAAAAAAACCAACCCCCGCAAATTAACAGTTCACTAATCTTCAGTTCTTGGTAGTCCTTGATTAACTGCAAACATCTTGGCGGAGACGCTCGCGGTGAAGGCATCGATCTGTTTCGAATACTGCTCAATCTGCTTGCTGTTGAGAAGGGTCTCGAGTCTCGACGGTTCCTGGGGAAGCTTAAACAGCCGCTGCCATTCGTCCTCTGGGAGGAGTGGCTGCTTGGCGCTAGCGCGCAGCTGGTTCTCGGACTTCCGCTTCGCCTGCCATGCCGAGATCTTGGTCTGTTCACGAGCCAACTGACGGTTGTAGTACTGCTGATTGTTAACCTCCGAGTAGTGGGTCTCGATGGACTCGAGGAGAAGATCGCTATTCTTCTCCAGAAAGGGGTCGATGGAGAGGTCTAGGGCGTCGAAGTTGGGTGCCAGCGGCATTGGGGCGGAAAGCGAGAGCTCTGGAAGGGGCGCAGGCGTGGGGTTGTCGAGCTGGTGGAGGAGACTGGTGAGGAGGTGGCTGTTGTGGATGGTAAGAGGAAGCTCGACGAGGATGTCGCGGTGCGTCAGATTGTGCTTCTGAAGGGACTCAACAGTGAATTTTCCTTCCTTCTGGGCGGCCATGAACTGGGGGGTCAGACGAAAGGCGCGCAGGGAGAGAGCGCCGGAGATGGACCGCGCAGTGTCGTGCACCAGTGCAACGGTTCGCTCGTTCAGTGAGGACTGGTAGAAGAACTGGTTCTCGACGAAGTTGGTATTGAGCTGTTCCTCGATGTTAGTTTACCATTCCAATATCCACCACCGCCGAAGAGCACCCACAAAGTTGCCCAGACTAGCCGATTGATACCATCCAACGCTATTGGCATCGACGTTCATTTCCCGCAGACACCGCACCATCTCAGTCTGGTAGTGTGTGTTGGACTTCGCTCTGGGGGCAGCAGCGGCGCCATCACCGGACGAGCCCTTCTCGTCGGAAGCGGGAGTATCAGTCGACGGGAACGGGAAAGAGTTGGTAATCTGAAGCTCGCCGTCGACGTCCATTCCTACGCCATAGCACCATGAGCAAGCCGGAAAAAGAATAACATCATCGCGAGCGGAAGGACGTGTCGCGCATACCAAGGAGTTGGCCAGTCACGACTTGAGGGTGCGCCGAAGATGCATGCTTGCAGATCTTGAGGACCACGAGAGCATCGACCCGTACGGACTTGAGGGGACTGGCGGGGTTCCTGGAAGGAGAATTAAGAATTTAGCTGACAGACGCGGATGTAGAGCCGTAGAGAGGGACACACGTCTTGTCGCCGGCCATGGTGGTATATTTCCCGCTTGATTTGGGGTTTTTTTTGTCGGCGGCGGGGATGTGGGGTTCGATTTTCGCTATTGATGTGTCTCAGCAGCCGGTGAACTTTTCCCACACTCAATCTGTGCCAAGGCTTCACCCTTAGGGCATAACCCAAAAGTAGCGTTCTTCGTAAGTACTGACCAAATAAAATATCAAACCATAGTTGACTGTTCGGATCTGGATGAAACGCATAGGAGAGAACATACTATCAGTTCTGGAAGATTGAACAACAGCATTCGAGATCTCCTGGTACCTTGAAAAGAGATCTAATGGGCAAACCTGTAGTTACTTCGCGAACTACCATAACGAACGTTTTTGGGGCAAGAATAGGGTAGCTAGAGATCTCAAAGAACCCATTGCCGTGGATACAATTATGGTGAGAGGGCATGATCGAGCAGTAGATTTCACGGGAGGGTAGGAAATAGACACGGGTATGGCTGGTGTTCCTCATGGTGGCCGGATAAGCGTGCAATTAGCCATTGGATTCGGGAAGCCGAATCAGCTACCTTGTTCAGCGGGAGTATCACCAGAGAACCATAGACGTTCGATGTTACAGCTTAGAGAGCAATAAGATGCAAATTATCGGCGCTGGATTGACGGGCTGCAGGAGATCACTGCATGTGCGGTGTTCAAACCTATAACGTCCCGAATGTCTTGAGCGCTGATTAATTTATCCAACATCCGCGTCTAACGCGTTTGGAGGTGCATAAAGTAAATACGTTCCTTCTCAGTTATGCTGTTCGTCGAGTATCCCCATAAGTATCCCCATACCTACTCTGCATAGGCACTTATCCTACCTGCGGACAACACGCTGCCTTCACGGAACATGAAAGAATAAGGAGGGATTGGGCGTTGAGGAATGTGGTCGCCATTCTTGTCGGGGCTAAGAGAGAAGCAGCTGGCTACTTCAGTGCGAATATCCTTTTACGCAGCGCTGTGTCGTGAGAGGCCTGTCGGTATAACGGAAGCTGTCGACGTTTCCGACACTCTAGTTGAGACCCTTCACATCCGCAACTCCTGACCATAAACCCGGCTATCTAGTCCCGAAATGGCCTGAACCCTGTCCGCTACCACTGGTCAACACCCCCTCGCTCAAGTGTCGGGACTCAGAATCTCCACCTCGACACAACTACCAACAACCAATCCACCCCCGTCTCTCACAACTTCTCGACCCATCAGTAGCGGCAGCAACTAAGCATCAGCCAGCAACGAATTGCTCCCCCGCTACTCAACCTCCTCTACTGTTTCTCCTCTTTTCCTCCACAACTTGACTATCCTTAACCACCTTTTTCGTGGCCACATTCAACTTCTCCCTACAGTTCCTAATACCCTCCAACTGCTCTCCCAGGCAAGTTACTACACCAATTGTTTTGTTGCTCTGCTCCCTGTTCTCTTTGGTCACTCGCATCTTCAACCTGCACTCCTGGGTTGTGCTCATTGATACCCAGTTACCGTTCATCAGATTCCAATCCCGATCCCCACGATATTGAGCTCAACCCCCTTGCCCCCCTATTCCGGAATAATGTTCTGACCTTGAACAGAAGGCAAAAGCTGTATATTGACTGTTGCCACAACTGGAAAAACATCCCTCTCGAGACCCAACCCGTACGTGGTGTCGTAATTCGCATTCAATTATCCCTCGTCAATAGCCCAAAAGCAGAATTCGACTTTCACGATGAATAACAACAATGGAGGGAGAGATCTTAACTACACCCCGACACCGAGTTCAATGTACCAGCAGTTCTACGGGCAGCAGCCACCGAACCAACAGCCTGGTTATCCGCAGCAACAGCAGCAGCAGTTTCCACCGCAGGGATTCCCCAGTCAACAACAGCAGTTTCAACAGCAGCAGCAATTCCAGCAGCAGCAACAATTCCAGCAGCAACAGCAGTATGGTGGTGGTTATGATGCCAACGGGCTGGCGAACCAGCTTCAGAACCAGCATCTATCGGCTAGACAATCTGGTCGTCCTGGATCCCCCCAGCGGCCACGTACCTCTGGCTCCACGCAGGCATCGGGTAGCTTGAACAACGACTACGTAATTTTCAACCGCGACGATAGCCTGTTCTCGGCCTCTACCAAGGAGCGGGCAAAGGCGTTGAAGCTTAAGGTCGAGCTTCACTACAACCAGAGCGTCAATCATGCGGTAGAGAGGAACCAAAGGTCAGGATACCCGGCTCATGCTGCAGTTCTCCATCTCTAATATGTTCCAGACGTGTCGAGCTAGAACAAGAGCTTGCAGGAGAGGCCCGTATGTCTGAGGAACGCAAGAACCGACGACGAAAACAGCTCGGAAACCAGGAGTCATCGTTCCTACGGCTGCGGCGACTGCGTCTTACTGCTGATGACTTCCTGACCGTGAAGGTTATCGGAAAGGGAGCGTTTGGAGAAGTTAGGTTGGTGCAGAAAAAAGATACCGGAAAGATTTACGCCATGAAGACTTTGCTTAAGTCTGAGATGTTCAAGAAGGATCAGCTTGCGCACGTCAAGGCGGAACGAGACGTTTTGGCGGATTCGGATTCCCCGTGGGTGGTCAACCTTTTCTACTCCTTCCAGGATGCGGTCTACCTGTACCTGATCATGGAGTTCTTGCCCGGTGGTGATTTGATGACCATGCTCATCAAACATGAGATCTTTCCCGAGGACGTCACGAGATTCTACATGGCGCAATGTGTGTTGGCTATCGAAGCTGTTCACAGACTCGGTTTCATCCATCGGTAGGCCAATCGCTTTCTCATACAACTTATCCGCCGCTAATAGTTCCGCAGCGATATCAAACCTGACAACATCTTGATCGACAAAGATGGACACATCAAGTTGTCTGACTTCGGATTGTCGACTGGTTTCCACAAGACTCACGATCAGGCGTATTATCAACGCTTGCTGGAAAACAGCTCAAGTCCTCCTGCTGCTGATCAGGGAACGCGCCCGAGGAACTCCGTGATGGTAGACGCCATCCACCTCACCGTATCTAACCGTAACCAGATTAACACCTGGAGGAGATCCCGCCGCCTGATGGCGTACTCCACAGTGGGTACCCCTGATTATATTGCACCGGAGATATTCCTCCATTCTGGTTACGGTCAGGAATGCGACTGGTGGAGTCTGGGTACAATCATGTTCGAGTGCCTCGTTGGATGGCCTCCGTTCTGTGCCGAGAATGCCCACGAGACCTACCGGAAGATCGTGAACTGGCAGACCCAACTGTATTTCCCGGAGGAGATCCTGTTGAGCCCGGAAGCCGAGGATCTCATTAGGAGCCTTATCACATCTGCCGACAAGCGGTTGGGAAGGCACGGAGCCGACGAGATCAAGGCTCACCCATTCTTCGCTGGTGTGAACTGGGACAGCCTCCGCGGAATCGATGCCCCATTCAAGCCCCAGTTGACTTCTATCACTGATACCTCGTAAGTTCCACGGCACTTCCACAGCACCGCACTACTGCAGTGTACAAACTAACATAACTTAGATACTTCCCGACAGACGAGTTGGAGAATGTACCCGAGCGGCCAGAAGTAGCAGCTGCTCGCGCCAACGCCATGAACACATCACAGCCCGTTCAGATCGGAGAAGAGACTGGACTGCCCTTCATCGGATACACCTACACCAGATTGTATGCGCTCCCCGACTGATGCCGTCCGTTTGGCTACATACTGACTTGTCAATGTAGCAACCGTCTCAGCCGTCAAGGTGGATTGTAACAGGGGATGCAGCGGATATCGATTGAATGAGTGGGGAGGATGGGGATGATTGCTACATTTATTTTCACATTTTCTGCATTCGGCATCACATCTCGTAAGGCGGCATTTGGCATGCATGGTTTCGACGCTGTGGTTGAAGATACCCCATGCGGCGGTTTTCTTGTTGCGGTTTGTCATACACTCTATATCGTTCATTTTTCCCTTGGCTATTATAGTAGTGTACGTATCGGAGTTGGACAACGAGGTTCAAGCGGTGGATAGATGTTTGCCCATGCCATCTGTACTGGCAACTTTTTCTGGTGGCACGATGGGTGCTACCACGCCGTACACACCTGCCAAGCGCACCTGATATCATCCTAGGTGCCACTACGCTGCCTTCCATCGGCAGCGATGTTTGGGAGTATGCACGTAGCGAGTGATATCTAATGACCAATTTTTCGCCAGGTATATGGTACTGCACTGGAATGGTTCGCTGCACTACATAGTTAAATCTGCCCACCGCCCAGTAGTTGTCGTCAGCCAGCCATATCGTTCCGGTCGAACTCGTCGTTCAAGCTCTGAAAGGCATAACCCAGCAAACATTCATACTCCGCCCCCTCAACGGCCCTGAGTAGCGAGCAGAATATGCCCAAGACGCAGTCTGTATCTAGAGCGTCTTAAGGTTCCTGGATTTACTTGTTGAATATCGAGTGGGATGATAGACTTATCGGTCTCGTTCTTATACACAAGTTAGCGTGTAAAAAGTGTTACATAGGTAAGACTCACGAAGGAGGTGAGTTGGGAGCTATGAGGTTTTCGGTACATAAGAGAGGTTCGTCTTAGCCAAACCAACGAATTCTAACCGCCACCCGCACCCTTAAGCCTTGGCTTGATATCGGTCACTCCATCGTCTGCCACCGCAACCGGTGGTCTGAAGTGGGCCGACTACAACAGAAGCAGAAGCGTAGTAACTAGCTTGAGTGACAATCGAATCATGCAATTCCACTGTCTTCCACTGTCTTGAATATTGTTCTTTAGCGTAAGAATTTTAATTTTCATAACCAAGGACAACTCCCTTCCCGTTTTTCTCCTCACCACAACCACTTCTCCCACCTCTACCACGCTTCCCACCTCTACCGGCTGTTCCGAGAAGTGATGACTGGAATGCCGGGAGGAGCTTCCTGGCAGTCCCTCCCTACCATCCCTCAAATCCAGGATCACGATCCTGCGACGATACCCCAGAAGAAGGGGGACGAGGGAGAACTTGAGGACGAGCAGCCACTCTTCGTCCGTGACTCTACACTGCCATTCGACTATTGGCAAGTTTCAACTCTTCAACTCGACTGAATGAACAGGGGCTGACTGGTTGGGTGCAAAGCGCCAAGTCGCTCCCCGCGCCACTCCTTGATATCCTTGTGGATGAAGGGAAGTTCGTTTTGTACTCTCCATGGGGAGGTATTATGGAAGTCACTCTCCCTTCCACCCTGGCCCGCTGGACCCCAACATTATGGGGGAAGACTCGACTCGCACTCGGCTGCACGCCTCCCAGCAATGCGAACATGTTCCTATTATAGTGGCGGCTCACAGCGAGCCGCAAGGACGGTGGACGGGAACCGGACAGTGCGCGTATCGCCATGATCTAGAGAGGTCGTATACGATTGATGAAGCAAAAATGGGTTTATGGTGACGACGGAAACCCGAGCACTATTATGTGCTGGGTGCAATACACCAGTCGAAGAACTAACTCTCTTCGATCGTGAAGACAAGCCTCCACTTCTCTCCCCTCCTCCATGATTCAACCCCTACCAGACCTCTGCTGTCTCCTCTTGCGTCTCTTCCCACTGGTGTGGGTAAGACATTGGTGGCCCGGATGTTGGCTATAATCCTCGACATGCCCTCTCTCAATGTGAGTTTGTGGCGGCCCGGTTGCAATCCGCTGTTTACTGTTTACTGATTTCATATTTGCACATAAGGTCTGACTATACTCCGTCCACGATAAGAACATGTTCAGACGGCTATGCCACAACATGTGTGGCGCGGCTTGGCCACGTACGCGAAGCCGGTGTCCACAACGGTGGACACATCTCGGCATTTTATCCCGAAGAATCGGGAGATGCACCCTCGCCGGCTGGCGTGTGGAGTTGCGGAACACTTGGCTCGACATTGGCCCGCGAGGGAGGGGATGCCAGTCTATAGTTTTTGGAGCAATGAATGGTCTTTTCACTTGAGCAGGGGAGACGATGATGGTGATTCATTGATCCTATTGGATCATGGCGATGATCGAGCAGGGGAGACTAGTTTTGCAGGAGCATGGTGTCAATGGGAGTGATGTGAAGATGTGAGGGTTGTCTTGTGACGATGTGACGCCACTGCCTATCTATAGCAGTGGTAGTCACGAGGACTGACTAAGCATAACGTACCGTAGGGGTTTACCGGCCACTACCCCTTACCCGGACACCTTAGTAAGCTGTGATTTAGCCTGTAGCCCCACCCTATAACCCCGCTCAACCCACTAAAAAATCCTCAACACCTTTCA